>WNGQ01000089.1_pt1 | contig 91722 bp, 105 predicted proteins | sample 5407661 | NCBI WGS metagenome assembly WNGQ01 (sample SAMN13153382, study PRJNA577476) | soil metagenome | isolation source: 60 cm soil or saprolite under Garry oak tree replicate 2 | place: USA:California | collected 2016-06-15
TGGTGACCGGAAAGTTTCCTGACTGATTTGCCCGTGGCCGGAATCCACAACCTGATGCTGCCGTCGTCGCCGCTGGTGGCCAGCCATTTCCCATCCGGGCTGACGGCCACAGCGAGCACTGCCTGGCGGGCGATTGAGGAAAGATTGAACTTCTGAACGTCCTTCGGACGCCGCCAGAGTTTGACCTCGCGATAGCCGCCAGAGGCAAGCACATTGCCATCGGGACTGAACGCGAGCGAATGCACCAGGTCGCGATGAGCCACGCCCTGCTTGCCATAAAGTCCGGCTTTAAGCAGTTGTGAGTCGGTCAATCGGGTGACGAGTTGCCTGGAGGGAAGCTGATAGATGAAAATCTGATTGGCGCGCGCGCAAGCGGCGAATTGCCCATCTGAAGTCAACGCCACGGCGTAGATGGGATTCAGCCCCTCTGGCAACGGCTGCCAGACAATCGGTCCCGTGCCATGGACCTCGCCTTTGGCGCCTTGATCGATCCAAAGCTTGATCAGTCCCAATTCTTCCGGAGTCAGGTCGGACGCTTGGACTTTGTTGTTTTTGGGCGGCATCATGGGTTTCACCTCGTGCGATGCGATTTTCAACAGCAGGCTGTCGCCGCTGCGTTTGGGCACAACGACTTTTCCCGATTCGCCGCCCTTGAGGATGTCCTGCGGCGTTTCGAGAATGAGCTCGGCCTTGGTTGTGGTTTTGTTGTGGCACGCCAGGCAGTTATTTTTCAGGATGGGCAGGATTTCCTTTTCGAAATCAACCGGTGTCTTCCGGTCGATTTTGGCGATGGCTATCGGCTTGCGTTGAACATCGGCAGAGGGGTTGTCTTCCGCCTGCAGACGGAACAAGAACAGTCCAATGATTGCAATGACGATGAAAGTTTCTTTAATTCGTGTCATGAGCGCAACAGCAAGTTGATGAAACTGAGGGGAATCATTTGGCGGGCGTAGTCAACGCAGAAGTAATTTTCAAATTGATGGGCGTCGAGTAAACGGTGACGGTCACATCGCGAGGCTCGGCGGTCTTGGCCGTTTCCTTCACGCGGTTCGCGGCCAACTCTTTATTCTTTTCGGCGTCTTTGAGTTTGGCGGGGGCTTCGACCTCCACCTTTTCAGCAGCGATTTGTGCCTCGGCATCCGCCTTGGCTTTGGCTTGGGCGTCCGTCGCCGCTTTTTCGGCAACCAGCTTTGCTTCAAGAGCGGCCTTGGATTTTGATTCAGCTTCTTCGGCGGCTTTTGCGGCGGCTTCTTTCGCAGCGAGCAAGTCCTGGTCGTCGGGTTTGTTTTCCAGAGCAGTTTTTGCGGCGGCCAGTTTCTCGGCGGCAGCTTTTGACAGCGCTTCAGCTTCGCTTGCGGCTTTGGCAGATCCGGCGACTGCTTCGGACGCTGCTTTGGCTCTGGCGGCGGAGTCGGTTGCTGTTTTGATGGCGGCTTGCTTGACTTCCGGCACCGTCTTGAGCGCCGCGGTCAGGTCAGCGACCAACTTTTCAGCTTGCTTGAGAGCTTCCTCGGCCGCCTTGGCGGCTTCGGGATTGTTGCGATATTTGCCCGGAGTCTGGGTTTGCAGATAGAAAGTGTGAGTTCCCGCCGGAATCTTGTGTTCCGTGAGATCAATCTCCACCGTCGCGTTGGTGGCCTTCCCGTCAACTTCGGTTTCTTTCAGCTTGTCGAGGGCGCTAATGCCGACGGCTTTCAATTTTAAGTTTGCATTGAAATCGGCACGGCGGGTGAGCTTGAGGGGAATCTTCAGTTTTCCTGCCTCCGATGTTTCCCAAACTGTGCTTTCGCTCGATTCAATCGAAATCGGAGCGGTTTCAACCCCGCTCACCGCCAACATAAAATCCCGGCTCAATCGTGATTGAATTGCGTCGGTGTTGTAGTCGGGCACCGTCCAGTTCAGCGTGGCACCGCGCGCTTCGCGCGTCACTTCGGTCTCTCCGGTTTTGGCTTTGCCGACTATTTTGACCGGGCCAACCCAACCAGCAGCATTCTCGGCAGCCGTCAACATGAGCATCGCGGAGCTTTTGTCCTTTTCGATCCTCGCTTCGTCACAAGTGACGCCAGCCGGGAGGTTTTCAACTTTGAGTTCAATGTCGCCGTTGAAATTGTCGCGGCGAAACGCCATCACCTTGATCGGCATGGTTTCACCGCGGCGCAACAAGGGCGTCCAGAGCAACGCTTCCTTCGCATCCTTATTGGGTGACGGCGGCGGTTGCGCCACGGCCACGAGGCGGAAGTCGGGAGCCGGCTTGCGGAGCGACAGGCGATAAACCAAGCGCGGATCAGCATGGGAGCTATTGAACAAATCGCGAACTTGAATTCGATAGGCGCCGTTTTCTTCGACCTCGAAACGACCGGAAGGATCGCGCGTGGCGGTGTTGTATTCCACGCCGCCAATGTTGGAATCGGTATCATAAAGCTCTTTCACATCGGAAACCCGCTCCTCGCCTTTGTCATTCTTCGAGACGCGCTGGATGAGAGCAAAAGGATCGGTCGGCAGTCCCAACCGCTGGGAAAAAGCTTCCACCCAAAACACATCGCCCTTCTTGGCTTCGAAGGTGACCCAATCCCGGTCGCCCGCCGGGTAAAACTGACCGACATATTCGCACGGCGGCGAAATGCTTTGCGCCTGAGCGGGTTGATCATTTGGTTGTCGCTCGGGCACCACCGGCCCGGTGGCGAAACTGAGCAGCACCGGATTCGAGACTCCGCGCGGCGTGCTCAAGCGGTATTCAAAGGCGTCGAGAGTGGCATCGGCCAGTTTCTGCGGAGAGCTGAACTGCTTTTGCGCGGTGGGCTCACGAGGCAATTCAATGGCGACTTCAAGTTGCTCCAACGGTTTCCCGTCCACGGCCAGGTCCTTGGCGGGAGTGCCGCCCGGCAGGTTGCGTCCGTAAAGAAGATACTTGCCCTTCGTACCGGCCAATCCCGACGGCGGAAAGATATAATCAATGTGCGGCCCGGTGCTGACGGCGAGGCGATAGAAATATTCACCGCCGCCGCGAAAGAGGAAGTCGTAAACCTTGAGGTGATATTCGCCATCGGCCGGTGCCGCGAAATCGAGCAGGCCGCCGCTTCGATTGCGTTGGAGTTCCTTTCCGGCGGCGGCGTACAGAATCAACGCGGCGTCCATTCGCGAATCAATTTCGCCGGCTTTGCACTCGATCAAAATTCGCTGCCCTTTGCTGGCGGTGAACTTGAAGAAACCCACTGCGTCCGCTTCGGAATGGCTGTTGATGATTGTGCCCAACGAAATCGCCGCGGCGTTAGCTGGCGAACTGTTCGTGGTCGGGGCGATGGTTTCCGGCAGATCGCTCACGACAAACGAACGCGGGTTGGAGATTCCAAATCGACCAACTACCCGGGCCTCATAAACTCCCGGCGTCACGTTGGTGGCGATGGTTACGAGAAATTTGTTTGCTTCCGGCAGTCCGTTGGTCTCGCCCACTTTTAGTTTGGCGGTGATGCCGGGGTGCGAGAAATGAAGCTGGTTGGCTTCGTCCAGATCGGCACCGGTCAGAACTACTTCAAATTGGCTGCCAACTTTGCCGCCGGGCGGAAACACCGTGAGCAGGCGGGCGACCGGCAATTGGGCAAGGAGCGATCCCTGGCCAACCAGCACCATCACCAAAAAAAGGAATAACGAAACCAAGCGTGCTCTGGGGACATGCTACCATACTGCCAGCACTAATGATTGAATAGAAACTCCTTGGTGTTGATCAAGGCCCAGATAATGTCCTCGTAGCCTTGCTGTTTCGCCAGCGTGGGATCGGCTTTCCCATCCTTATCTTGCGGCTTCTTCCCAAGGTGATTCAGGGCCAGTTCGAGTTCCTTCGCCTCGGGTTCGCGGGAGTAAACCGTGGTATAAAGCTCGCGGACTTTGATCGCGTCTTCGCGCTGTGTGTCCTTTGCCAGCGCCGCCGCGCAGCCATTGGTGCTGGTGAGTTTATCCTGCACATCTTTGGAGTTCAGCAGGTGCAAACTTTGAGCCAGGCTGGCGTCCTGCGATCGTTCGCATTCGCACGAACTGGAAGAATCAGGCCGGCCGAACACCGCCAGAAAGTAGGAACTGGCGTTAAAACTATTGTCGGGTAATTGCAAGGCGCGCGTGCCAACCGGCAAGCCTTCGAACTTGCTGTCCGACCGGGTCGCTTCATCCACGGCGTCCAACAACACTTCGGCCGTCAAACGTTTGGGATAGTAGCGTGAAAAGTATTGTTTATCCACGGCGTTGAACTTGTTGGGCATCGAACTGAGTTGATAAACTTGCGAACGACAGATGGTTCGCACGAGGTTTTTCAGGTCGAAATGGCTGGCGATGAAGCTTTTCGCCAGCGCAGTCAGCAACTCCGGATTGGTCGGCGGGTTGGTTTCGCGCATGTCGTCTTCCGGATCCACCAGGCCGCGATTGAAGAAATGTTTCCAGTAACGGTTGACCAAGGCCTTGGCAAAAAATGGATTGTCCTGGTTCGACATCCAATCGGCCAGCGCCTGGCGCGGATCATCATCCGGTGAAAGTTTCACCGGGGCATCGCCCAGCCCGGCAGGCGGAACCGATTGCTTGGTTTTCTTATTCGTCGCCGTAGGCAGGCCGCGTTTGGCATAAATAATTTCTTCGCCCGGTTGCGCTCCGGCCTTCCGGCCCACTTGTGAAAAGAACGCGGCAAAACTGTAATAATCCTGCTGGCTCCACTTTTCAAAAGGATGGTGGTGGCATTGGGCGCACTGGAGTCTCATGCCCAGGAAAAGCTGCGCCGTGTCTTCGAGTTGCGCATTGGGATTGTTGACCTGCCGGTACCAGGCCACTGGCGGATTTTGACTGAGGTCGCCGGAAGCCGCCACAATCTCGCGCGCAAACTGGTCGTATGGTTTGTTGCGAAGCAAACTGTCGCGGATCCAGTCGTAAAACGCATATGTGCCGCGTGTGTGCGTCGGAGCGCCCCGCTTGTTCCGCAACGGCGCGCTCCATTTATTGGCGAAGTAATCCGCGTAATCGGTGCTGTCGAGTAAGACGTCGATCCACTTATCCCGTTTGGCCGGGTCTTTGTCCGAGAGGAACTTCCTGGTTTCTTCCGCCGTTGGCAACCGGCCGGCAATGTCGATGCGGGAGCGGCGAATAAAAGTAGAATCATCACAAAGTTCCGAAGCCGGCATGCCCACCATTTTCAGTTTCTTGAAGACCAATTCGTCGATGAAGTTTTTCGCCGGCGGCAAATTCTCGACGGGCGCGCCGAGTGGAACGGTAGCGCGAAAGACGGCGACTTTGGCCTGGTAACGGACCATCACGGCCACGTCGCCCGGCTGTGCAAAAACTTGCACCCGTCCGGTCTCGTCGCTTTTGGCCAGGGCCTTGTCGTTCGGTTCATACAAGGCGCTGCGGGTCACGTCCTCGGTTGTTCCATCGGTGTACTGAGCCATGACCGCCAGTTGCTGTTCGCCATCAAACGGCATGGTGCGTTCTTTCGGAAACACTTCAATTTTGGCGACCGTCGGATCGGTTGGTTTGCCGTAGGGCATTCCCTGAGCGACCCAGCGCACCAGCAATTTGTAGTCGTCGGAATCAACCTCCAACCTTTTCCCGCCACCGTGCGGTAATGTGGCGGTGGCCTTTTGCAGCAAAAGACTGCGGTCGGGCGCTGCCGGAAAGAGCCGGCGTCCGCGCGCTTCCTTGGTCAGATGTTCATAATCCTCCCCCGGCTCAAAACCGAGCAGCGAAAGTTTAAAACCGTTTTGACCGCTTGCTTTCCCGTGGCAACCTCCGGCATTGCAACCGGCTTTGGTGAAAATCGGCACGATCTGGTTGGGAAAGTTGACGATCGGAACATCCTTGAACTGTTCGACCGTCACCGCGAGCGTGGCGGTCACACCGGCCAAACTCTTTGCCGTAATCGTAGTTGTTCCTTCGGCCAACGGCGTGACCCGTCCAGTCTTGCTTACTTGAATCACTCCGCCCGGCGAAGTTTGATAGCTGACCTCGCGGGTGTAGTCCCGCAGCGCACCGGTGCTGAAAGCTGCAGTGACTAATAATTGTTGCCGCGCATCCGCCCCGTGCAGGCGAAGAACCTGGTTGGTTTCCGCGCTGGCCGCGGTTTGAGCGAACAGTTCGAGACGCGTCAATTCCCCGGGCGAATCCGGGCCAGCCGGTTCCTTCGCCGGCGCCAGAAAGCCAGCGGAAAAAATCCCGATCAATCCGATGATTAGCAGGGCAAGAGTGACTGTCTTCGAGCGATGCAACACGATTTTCAACTCAGAAAAATGGCTCAGATTAATTCCTTCATCGGCTGATGCCCGTCCACAAGGTAATGCGGCCGACCCGCGAGATCAGTCACAGTGACTTTGTTAACGTCGATTCCCATGTTGTGGTAAAGCGTCGCGAAGATCTCCTGGAAATGCACCGGTCGGTCGTTGGCTTCGCCGCCCAGGCGGTCGGTCGAACCAATCGCTTGTCCGGTCTTCATGCCGCCGCAGGCCAGCAACGCGCAGGAGACATTCGGCCAGTGATCGCGTCCGGCATCCTTATTAATGACCGGCGTTCGACCGAACTCACCCCAGACAATCACCGAGACATTCTTGTCCAGTCCGCGCTGGTGCAGGTCTTCAACCAGAGCGGTGACGCCCTCGTCGAGCATCGGCAGACACGTGCGGGCATTCTGGAAATTGCTGCCGTGATAATCCCAGAACCCGAACGCGCAAGTCACAACGCGCGCGCCGGCCTCCACCAGCCGCCGCGCCATCAAGAACTGTTGATTGTACAGCGGCGCCGCGTCACCATGCGGTTTCGGATCGCCCTTTCCGTAACGCTCGATGGTGCGTTTGTCCTCGCGTTGCAAATCCAGGGCCTCGACCATTTTGCTGGAGGTCAACATTCCGAAGGCCTGTTCTTCAAAGGAGTCAAGCCCAGTCATCAATCCGCTCGCGTCGGCGTCGCGACGAAACTGGTCAAAGCTGGTCAGCAATGCCTTGCGGTCCGCCAAACGATCCAGCGTGATGCCATTGAGTGTCATGTCGGTTTTCGCGTCCCCTTCGGGATGGAAGGACCGATGTGCAACGCCAAGGAAGCCGGACGACGCCGCATTGTAAGGGCGATGTTGCATCCTCGGCTCCAAACCAATGTACGCGGGGACCGCCGGATCTGTTGAACCCTGCAGTTTCGAAACCACCGAACCTAACGACGGCCAGCCCCCGGGCGGTTGGTTGCGCGAGATGTGCCCGGTCATGCAATGAAAATCCGTATGTTCATCAATCAAGCCGACGATGGAACGGATCGGCGCCAACTTGTCCATCATCGCCGCCATGCGAGGGAGGTGTTCGCAAATCTGGATACCGGGAACGTTGGTCTTGATTGGCTTGAACTCGCCGCGGATTTCCGCTGGCGCATCCAGCTTGAGATCGAACATGTCCTGGTGCGGCGGGCCGCCCGGCAGGTAAATCATGATGACCGCTTTGTGCGATTTGCGAATGCCTGTCTGTGTCTCCGCCTGGAGCAACTGCGGCAACGACAGCCCGCCCAGTCCCAATGCGCCGATCTTCAAGAAATTCCGCCGGGAGATTCCGTCGCAAAAGCGGTGCTGTTGGCCGTAGATAGTCAGCATTAAACCAGTTCCGGCATCGGCTGACATCCAGCTTCGACCAGATATTGCGGACGGCCTGCGAGGTCAGGGAGGGTTACCTTGCTAACGTCAATGCCAAGGTTGTGGTAAAGCGTGGCGAACACTTCGCCAAATTGCACGGGACGCTCCGAAGCTTCGCCGCCCAGGCGATCGGTCGCGCCGATGACCTGTCCGGTTTTCATGCCGCCGCCAGCCAGCACCGCACACGAAACTCTGGGCCAATGATCGCGCCCGGCATCCTTGTTGATCGTCGGCGTCCGACCGAACTCGCCCCACACGACCACTGAAACATCCTTGTCCAATCCGCGTTGATGCAAATCTTCGACCAACGCGCTGAGTCCTTGATCGAAGAGCGGCAGATCCTGACGCAGCGCTCCGAAGTTGTCGCCGTGATGGTCCCAGCGGCTGAACGCCAACGTTACGCACCGGGCGCCCGCTTCGACCAACCGGCGCGCAATGAGAAAATGCTCCATCAGTTTCGGGCCGCCATCGTCGCGGTTTTTAGGATCGCCCTTGCCATAACGTTCCGCGACCCGCGGGTCTTCCTTTTGCAGATCGAGCGCCTCAAGAAGTTTGCTGGAGGCCAACACACCGAAGGCCTGTTCGTTGAACGCATCGAGTCCTTCCATCAATCCGCTGGCATCCACGTCGCGACGAAAATGGTCAAACGCAGCCAGCAACGTCTTGCGATCCACCAGACGATCCAGCGTGACGCCGTTGAGGACCATGTCGGCCTTGCCCGCGCCATCGGGCTTGAACGGGGCATGGGCGATGCCGAGAAAACCGGGCTTGCCGGGGTCGGCCCATTCCATGTGACCCATCTTCGGCGCCAGACCAATGAACGACGGCACGGCCTTATCCACCGGCCCTTGAAGTTTGGAGACGACCGATCCAAGCGACGGCCAACCGCCGGGCGGCTGGTTTGAGTTGAGGTGTCCCGTCATGCACTGGAAAGCGTCGTGAGTGTCCTTCGCGCCGACAAGCGACCGGATGATCGTGAGCTTGTCCATGATGCCCGCGATGCGCGGCATATGCTCGCAAATCTGGATGCCGGGAACTTTGGTATTGATCGGCTTGAACTCGCCGCGAATTTCCGACGGCGCGTCCTGCTTGAGATCGAACATATCCTGGTGCGACGGCCCGCCCGGCAAATAGATCATGATGACCGCCTTGTGCGATTTGCGGAGGCCGGATTGCGCCTCGGCGCGCAGCAGTTGCGGCAACGTCAGACCGCCCATTACGAGCGAGCCGATCTTGAGAAAACTACGGCGCGAAATGCCGTCGCAAAAACGCGATTTATTACCGTAGATCGTCAACATAACGCTTCTTCAGGTCTCCGGGTTATAATGCTCAACTGCCAGAGACCGGCTCTCTGTAGAACCTTCGTTTGCTGGCACTTCTTGTCAAGCTTCGATTTATATTTTCAGTTCAGATCGTTAAATCCTTAGGCTTGTCCCAGAACAGCCGCAACGCAAAGTAGCCCACCAGCGGAGTCAACCCCACCACCGCGATGCCCAGATCGAACGACTGGGTCTGATCCACGTGGCGGCCGAAATATGTATGCACGGGCGAGGAGATGGCCCAAACCAGCGTGCCGAGCAGGCCGGTGATTTTGCCGATATGCTGCGGCGAGACTTCCTGTACGAACGAGTAGTAGCACGGATACACGCCCAGCGCGCCAGCGCCGACGACGAGCAGCGTGGCCAGAAGCGGCCAGCCTTTGGGAAGCGCCGCCACCGGGACGGTGAGGGCGGTCAGCAGCGAGCAGGCCAGATAGACGCGGCACTTTGCGGCGTGGGGCGTGAGGCCGCCTCGCGCCAGCCAGAGCGACGCCGCGCCTGCCGCGATGCACCCGATGTCCGTGGCGGCGAAGTAAAACGAGTTGAAGAATAGCGCGTCGCTTTCGCTGTAACCGCGACCCTTTTGGAGGAACATCGGCAGCCACACGCGCAAAAGCTGCCAGGTGGTGTGAATGCAAAAGATGACGACTAGGGCGACCGCGAAGCGACGGCTGACGACGACGCTCCAAAGCGACGCCCGGCTGGTGCTGGCCACCGACTGGCTGCCATTGGATTGCGTCATGCCGCTCAGGTCGCGCGGACGAATGGAAACGAACCACGCCACGACCCACAGGATACCGACCGCCCCGACGACTTGGAAGGGCAACCGCCAGCTTCCCGGCGCGTCCGTCAACATGACGCGCATCACGAGCGGCGTGATGATAGCGCCGATGGACGCGCCGCTCTGCAGCACGCTGTTGCCCATCGTGCGGTCTTGCGGCGAAAGCAGGAGATGCGTTGTTTTCAGCGCGCAGGGCCAGTGGCCGGCCTCGAACAGCCCAAGCATCGTGCGGCAGATGAGAAGCTGGCTGAAATCCGTCGTCCACGCCGAGAGAAAGCCCATCAGCGACCAGGCGAACAGCACCGCCGGGTACAGCCAGCGCACACTCACGCGGTCGGCGATGAACCCGAAGAGCAAGGAGCCGGCAGCGAAGGCCCAGCCGAACGCCAGTTCGAGGTCGCCGTATTGCTCCTTCGACAATTGGAACTCGTTGGTGATGCGAACCGCCACATTTGCCAGTGTCTGGCGGTCCATGTAATTGATCGTGGTGGCGAGCAGCAACAGGCCGCAGACCCACCACTTCCAGGCGCCGGCGCGCGATGCGGGCGCAACGGTCATGGGAAATAGGGCGGGATTTTGGCAACGCGCCTTCCGTCGATCATCTCCTGCATGTAAACGGTCACGCGTTCTACGACTCGCTTGATGATTTCCTCTCCTTGTTTCGCCGTGGCCATCGACGGTTTTTTGTCCGGCTGATCCGTCCACATTTGCGTGCGAACGTTCTCGGGAAAAGCCGCCAGCGCGAGCGCCGTCTCGAATTCCTGCGCGTGACCGGGCAGATCAGAAGGAAGTTGGTGACCACTCTTGAGCAGCTCCTTTGCATCAGCTTCGGTGAGCACGTCCCAGTAGGAAAGAAAATGGAGGTTGATCGGATTCATCCGTAGAAACTGCTCCCACGTGCCGTTGACGGGCGCCGTGTTGCCACCATGGCCATTGAGGACCAGAACGTTTTTGAATCCGGCGCGCACGACGCTCTCAATCAAGTCGGCCAGCGCGGCCAGAAACGTTCCGGGCCGCAGCGACAATGTCCCCGGATGGCGCATGTGATGTTCGCTGATGCCGGCCATCAAACCTTCCGCCACCAACGCGTGCGGACGCAATCGTTGCGCGACAGCGACGGCGACGTGACACACGCTGCGCCAATCATGTTCCAGGGCGAGGTGTTCGAGGTGTTGCTCGATGGCGGCCACGGGAATGATGCACCCCTTCAGTTCCCCGGACTGCATTCGCTCGCGGAACTCGCGTCGCGTGTGCTTGCGTAGCAAAACTTCCGGGCCTACGCCGCGTCGAAGTGGGACCGGAGTCTTCGGAGAGGGCGGCTTCGGCCACGCAGGCGGGCTGCTCATTTCTGGCTCCATATTTCAATACCCTTCGGCTCGGGCATGTCTTCCGTGATGATCCTCCAGCTCGCGCCCAACTCGCGCATCTTTCGGTAATCGCGCGCGGCGTATCTGATGTTCAACTGCGGTGTGTCCATGGGTTTGCCGCCTTGAAAGCGCGATTCCATTTCCGCATCCAGAATCCCGGTAACGAGCAACGTCCGCTCGACCGGATACGGCGCGCGGCGTTCACGGAAATGCGTTTGAATCGCATGCGATAGCGCCTTGAAGAGGTTGCGGTTTTGCCACGGACCGACATAGAAACTCGTCGCGCGGGGCTGCTGTTCGCCGTCGAGCTTGCAGGCAAAATGCCAATTGATGCCGCCGCCAGTCGCCGCGGCGAGCACTATAGCGCGCAAACTATCGCGGTAATTCAACAGAATTCCGTGGGAAACAAAAGGTGTGCCGGTATCGCCCGGCTTGGGTGGACGGATCAACTCTTTCGCCGGAAGCCGGCCTGAGTTCGGTTCGGCGTCCAAGGCAACTTGCGCCAGTTGAGGCGACCACAGCCCATCGTCCGCCGCTTTCCAAAGCGCATCGCCTTGAAGAAATTGCACACGCGCGACTGCAGTCTCCCCACCTCGTCGAGCTTCGATCATCGCCTGAAGCACTTCGAGACCGTGGAAGTCATATGATTCAAGGCCGCCGCCGTGAATCGAAACTGCTTCCGAGATCCTCGCTCGCACGGGCAGTTCCAAAGGCGGACGGCGTTGCGCCAGCGGCACGGAACTGCCCGCCATAAACGGAATTTTCAGTTCCCGAGCGGTGTCATACATTTCTTTCGCCCAGTCCCAGCGATAGGAGAGGTGCTTGTCATTGAACGTGGGCACTACTTTGCCGCTGCGGCAAAATACTGAGACGATCTCATCAAAAAACCGTTTGCGCGGATACTCATGCTGTCCTTTTGCGTTGAAAGGATATTCTCCATACTCGCCGATTGAGAGCACGGCATCCACCGCGAGTTTGTCACCGCCAAGGCAAAGCGCTTCAGCGATGGTTTTGTAGATGGGAATCTTATATTTCGCCGCAAACGCGCGACCCAATTCGCCGTCCGGAAACTGGTCCGCATACATGCCGACCACATCCATGCCGGGAGAAATCCACCTCCCATTAAACAAGTAGGGAGCGACAAAATTTTCCAAAATGACGTGCGCGTGACTGCGATAGGTGAACGCCGTGATCACCGCGGCAACTTTGAAGCGTTTGCCGGCGGCGGCGAGCGCGGAAGCGGGCAGAGCAGACGCCAGCATCAACCCGCCAGCGAAATGGCCGCCGCGCTGAAGAAACTCCCGACGACCGATTTTTGGGTGAATGCTCATGACAGCCGGAAGTGGATTACTGAAATCAAGCGCGATATGGTCAGGCTGACACCAGAACAACAACGGCGCGGATTCACGCTGATCGAGCTGCTGGTGGTGATCGCAATCATCGCGATTCTGGCCGCGATGTTGTTGCCCGCGCTCTCGCGTGCCAAGGCCAAAGGACAGCGGACAGTTTGTTTGAACAATCTGCGGCAGATCGGCCTGTTCATGCAGTTCTACACCGAGGAGAACAATGATACGTTTCCAGCGCACCGGAACCAGGGACTCAGCACCGCCGACCATACGCCGTCGCTGACCAACTGGTGGGGCGCGACCATCGTAACCTACGGCGGTGGCCGGAGCCACTGATTCCAGGTGATGATAGGTGATGATGTATCCGCGCCCGGACACCACCCGGACCAACAGCACTCCCCACGTATGCGTAAAAGCCAGGAATAATGTCGTAGGTTCCCAAGCGCCCGATCTCCGTCGCGCACTGGACCGCGGGAAAACGTGTCTTGCCGAAACCCGGCAATTCGGATTCAATCAACTGGTTTCCAAAAGAAGCCAGCCGTGTGAAAATTGACCAATACTTGCCGTGGACATTGGCGATTTCCGTATGTGCCTTAGCCGTTGCATCAGTCCAAAACTCGCGGGGGCAGAACGGATCCGAACTCGTCTTCGCCTCTGATAGAACAGGACGATTCCAGCTCTGGAAAGTGCAAACCGACCCGCTCGGGACGCCCGTTCAGTTGACCACAGTCGGCTCGGGTAGCCAAGAAAGTCGCAATCCTTCCTGGGCGCAGGAGGGCAAAATCGCCTACCAGTTTGGAGCCAGCGGCGTGCGCGGAATTCACATGATCAACCCCGATGGAAGTGGTGACGTTGAAGTAACCACAAATATTTCCGACGAAGTGGATGCGGCTTGGTCGCCTGACGGCCAGTTCATTGCCTATTCTTTTCTCACCGGAGGAAACTACGATATTTGGATTCACAAGGTCGGGGAGTGGGACAATGATGCTGACGCAGGCTCACGCCGATTCTGGGCAGTTGGCCGTGCAAAGAAACCGTGGATGTCTCGCTTCTGCGATCCTCGTTGCATTCAATGGCAAAAGGCAGTGCATTCATAATCTCTGGCAGAACAAGACGAGGAATACTGTGAGAATGTTCATTACATCTTTGTAAGGTCCGATCTTGAATTTAGTGACTGACCAAGGACTGGACTGGGCAGTGTTTAAGGAATTGCAGCTTCGCAACTGCTTCGTCCGCACCGAACTGCTCGAAGAGATTTCTCTTCAAAATAGCCCCCGCGTTCTGCGGAATTTTCGGTTTGGTTGTAGAATTGCCAGGCTGTATCCTTTGGGTTGTCCAAGAGCATTCTAATCACACTAAGACAACCGCAAATCGTCATGAAAAAGGCGAATCGAATCCTGTCCGCAGTTTCGGGTTTGGCACTCACGGTGACCGCGAGCCTGGCCCAAGATTGGCCCCAGTGGCGCGGAGCCAATCGGGATGGAAAATCAGCCGGGTTCACTGCGCCCAAGACCTGGCCCAAAGAATTGACCCAAAAATGGAAGGTGACCGTTGGCGAAGGCGTCGCCACTCCGTGCCTGGTGGGTGACAAGCTCTATGTGTTCGCTCGGCAGGAAGGAGGCGAGATTACGCGCTGCCTTGACGCAGGCACCGGGAAGGAATTGTGGCAGGATAAATACGACGCTATGGGTGCAACCGGACCGGCCTCGGGATTCTCTGGACCAAGAGCTTCGCCCACGGTTGCGGAGGGAAAAATCGTGACTCTCGGCGTGCGTGGGGTTCTTTCTTGTCTCGACGCCGCCAGCGGCAAAGTGGTTTGGCGCAAAAATGATTTTAACGGCGCGTATCCTCGTTTCTTTGCGTCGTCGTCTCCGGTGGTGGCTGATGGTCTGTGCGTAGCGCAACTGGGCGGGCCGGATAAAGGCGGCGTAGTGGCCTGCGAACTTTCGAGCGGTAAAGAGAAGTGGAATTGGACCGGCGACCCAGCGGCCTACGCCTCACCGCTGCTGATGAGCGTGGACGGCACCAAACTCATCGTGGCCCAGACCGAGACCAAAATGGTGGCTCTAACTCAGGCGGATGGAAAGCTGGTCTGGGAAACGCCGTTCGCCGTCCAGGGACGGGGCTATAACGCCGCAACGCCCATCGCGGATGGACAAATCCTCATCTACGCAGGCTCGGGACGCGGGACTACCGCTGTGAAACTTGAGAAGAAGGGCGACGCGTTTGCCGCCCGGGAACTTTGGAAGAACTCGGATAACTCGGTCATGTTCAACACGCCGCTGTTGAAAAACGGGCTGCTCTTTGGGTTCAGCGCGGGCAACGACTTCTTTTGCATCAATGCGCAGGACGGGAAAACCGCCTGGACGGCACCATCCGTAGCGGCATCCACCGACTCGACCGCAGAGGGAGCGGGTGGTGGGCGCAAGGGGCGGGGCGGGAGAGGCGGATTCGGTTCGATTGTTGACGCGGGATCGGTCCTGCTTGCCTTGACGCCTGCTTCCGAACTGATCGCCTTTGAGCCGAACGACAAGAGTTATCACGAACTGGCGCGGATAAAAGTGGCGGATACACCCACGCACGCCTATCCGGTCGTTTCGGGGAATCGTGTGTTTATCAAAGACCAGGAGGCGGTTACGCTTTGGACCGTCCAGTAATCGGAGAGAGGGCGTGAAGTCAGGAAGCACGGCTGCTGGAGATTCCCGAGTTTATTCAGGATGGATCATTTTATTGGGGTGCCGCATCAAACGGCAGATCGAAATACCCAAACACCGCCTTTGTGCGGTCGTAAATTCGCTCTTCAAACATCTCTGCTCGCTCGCACATTGAATTCATGGGCATAAAATCACGTTTTAGGAAGTTGAGAATTTCCAGCGGATCATACGTGATGGCGACTTCATCCCGGCCGTCCACTTGCATGGAGGTGATCGACGGCAGACAGCACAGAACCATATTCCTCAGCACGTCCGTTTCAAGTTCGCAGAAGTAAAGCCAGTAAGGCCAGGCGTCGTGAAAGGCTGCGTAGAAGCGCCGGATCTCAGGAATGGCGTGTATCTCTCGGGAATCGTCGTCGTAACCGTCGACGCAGAAAACGAAACGGTCCATCATTTCCCGCAGGCGCCGGCCAGTGGGCAGTTTGTCCGGGGCATGCAGGCTTAGAAAGTGGTTGAAATCGCCGCGCTCCACTTTTGTCCGGCTGAACTGGTAGAATATCAGATCACTCTCCGTCATAACCGGCCAAATTCTTCAAAATGGAATCCGACTGCGACCGCATTTCTGTTCAGCCCCGGTTTGCCGCACTCATTGAATTTTGATCACCGTGACCGAGATGCTGGATTTGGTGACACCGGTTCCAACACCCGATATCAATTCGACGGCGGTCGTTTCACCAGTCAATTGAAATTTCAGCATGTCGCCCGCGGTCACAGGGGCCATAAAAGTTCTGGAAATTTGCAGCGACGCGGAAGACGTAGGGATGCTCACCGCTGACTGGCTCCCTGCGACTTCTGTGCCGTTTATTGTCGCGCGTGTGGAAACCGCAGCGCGATGTGTTAAGACATTGGAGCACGTCAGCGACGACGTAGCGGTTACCCACATCGCGCACGCGCTCGAACGTTGAGCGAGTCCGAGAATGCGTCACTCAAGGCGTTGGCCCAGCAAACCGCTCGCGAGGCATTAGGCTCTGAAGCGGAACAACCCGCCGGACGAAAGCGCCAACTTTAGGCGGCGTCAATTTGGGCCTACCTACCCCCGAAGAGGTTCTTCGCCTCCGAGCCAGCGTGGGGAGTCAGTCTGCCCAGAGGCGTCCCTCAGTTAAACGTACGGACAAACCTCCTGCAGTGCCCACCGGTTTGGCTTGGAAACCGAGCGCCAAACAGAGAAAGTTTCCGGAATTCAATGCAAAAACCGTCGGCCAACTTAGAACGCGTGCTTCTGACCTTCGTCGGAAGTCACGACCCTTGGCGGGGAGGAACGTACTCCAGCGGCGATGGCCCGATTCTTTCTCTGTTACGAGCTGAACAGTTCGACTCCCTCCACCTGTTTTACAATAACGATGAGTATCTGCGCCGCGCCAGCGACCTCCGCACCGAGGCACTCCATCGCCGGCCCTCCACCGATGTCGCTTATGAAGAAGTCAAAGCTGCAGATCCCACGAATTACGATTTGCTCTATGAATTGATGCATAACCGGTGCATTGAACTGACCGAGAAGTATGGGAAAACCGCTCAATTCACCGTCGCGACCTCCTCTGGCACTCCGCAGATGCAGACCTGCTGGCTCCTCCTCGTTCTCGGAGGCGTGTTCAAGGCCCGGCTCGTCCAAATGGCGCCGCCTCACAAACTCCGGCCCGGCGACTCTCCAGTTCGAGAAATCAAACCCTCCCTCGAACGCTTTCCCAAGATCGTCTCCCCGGCCAGGCTCCAACGAGAACTTTCCGCGGCTAAGCACCAGGTCGAAATCCTCACCCGGGAACGCGAGGCCGCCGCCCGCGAGGTCGCGCCAGGACTCGTCGGACAGCACCCAAGCTTTCGGCAGGCCGTCAAGCTCGCCAAACAGTTCGCAGCGTTCGATGTCCCCGCCTTGATCACAGGCGAAACGGGCACCGGGAAAGAGGAGTTCGCCAAATTGATCCACTTTTCCAGCACGCGTGCGGAGAACCCCTTCTTTCCCGTGAACTGCGCGGGCATCTCCGAACAACTCGCCGAGAGCGAGCTGTTCGGCCACGTCGTCGGGGCGTTCACCGGCGCCACGAAGCCGAGGAAAGGTTTTTTTGAGCTGGCGGGTGCTGGCAGCGTTTTCCTCGATGAAATCGGCGAATTGCCCCTCTCCACCCAGGCCAAACTTCTCCGTGTCTTGCAGGACGGCTCCTTTATGCCGGTCGGTTCGGAAGTGCCTCGAAAATCCGAGGCCAGAGTGATCGCGGCCACCAACCGCAACCTTGAGGACATGGTCGCCGAAGGGAAATTTCGCGAAGACCTGCTTTACCGCTTGAACACCGCTGAGATTCATCTGCCGCCCTTGCGTGACCGGAAAGAGGACGTCCCCTTGCTTGCTCAACAATTCCTCGCGGATTTCTGCCGCGTCCACGGTAAGTCGCTGGCCTTCGATCCAAAAGTATTGGCGCTCCTCCAAGAGTACGAATGGGCTGGCAACGTTCGGCTCCTGAAACACGTCGTCCAACGGGTGGCTATCGCGTGCCCGGATGGCACCATCACCACCAGCGCCCTGACCCTGGCAAAACCTAAATCGCGGAAGGCGGGGCCTTCCACGACGCCACTGGTCAGCATCGGCGATACACCCCTAAATCTTCCGCAAATCATTGAAGATTGGGAGAAAGATATGATGGAGCAGGCGATCCACCGGTTTCAAGATAACCGGTCAGCCGCCGCCCGCCACCTCGGCTTCGAGGCCGCCACCTTCCGGAAAAAATGCAGGAAATATTTTGGCCGAAAAACGTAACGATCGTTACGCCTCGGCGCACAAATCAAGCCGGCACATGCAATCTTCCCTTCTAAATGCCAACAAAACAAGCATCGGAATTGCCTGGTTGCTGAACTGCTTTATGGCCTTCGCGAGAGCAGAACCTCAACGTCATGGCGCGTAAGGCTACAAAATTAGAGCAATTGGTCGGAACGCAGGGTTTCCAGCGTTGGATCCACGCAGCCCGCATAACACAACGGCTGGATGCGCTGTACTACCATCCTGGCTTCGATGAAATTGCGGACTTGGCGAACGACCGACCTGGCGAAACGAGAGCCCTAAGAGAAATCTGCCAAGAGGTTTTATACGCGACGCGACATGACGCCGGGGCGCTGCCTGCACCTGCTCCAGAAACGCCACCGCCTTACATTACCGCGGCGTCTTTTTACTCAGGCCAATTCGTGGAGGTGAAATCCGCTCCACGCTATTCGAACGACAACAGACACCCCGCTCTATCCGTGAACCAGGAGGCCATTCTGGTGTGCCTGACCTCGGACGCCTCCCAGTTGGCCGCATTTTACTCCCCAGCGATCCATGGTGGGCCAATCGCGATTGGCTCTACGATCCGCGCGTTAGTTCCCCACCCGACAGTTGACGCCGCATTCCTTGCCTACGAACTGAACCAGCCCTACGTAGTCCTCCAAGTGCTTCGCTTGCCTTCCGGCAGCACAATCCCGCTGATCAACCTTCAAGACTTTTTGGATATCCAGGTGTCGGTCCCGCCAAAAGCTCAACAAGAAAAGATTTCCAGTTCCCTCCGCGTTCGGGCGAGCCTCCTCGAAGCACCGACAACTGACGCAGCGCCAGAATTAGGTGGCCCGGCAGGAGCCACCTTCATACAAGTCATTGACAACATCGAAAGCCAGATTGCCCAGTTTTCAGCAGGTGGCGATGGCGGGGCCCGCTTCCTTGAGTGGCAAGGGGATGAACGGCAACCCTCAGCTCTGGTCCGCGCTCTGCCGAGGTCTCAGCAACCTCTGCTTTCCAAAAAGTTCATGCCAACGGAGGAGTTCCTTGATTGGCTAATCGAAGGAAACGAGCCTTTCTGCATTTTTAACGCCATTCACAACCCACGCCCCTTGGATTTTCTGCTTTGTCGCCAGTTGAAACTCCTCCCTCCGTTAGAAGAACGGAAACTCGCCGCGATATTCTCGTTGCTGGCCGCATGGAAAACAGCACCCGGCCCGGCTCTAAAATTTCAAGAACTCGTCAAAACCAACCGCCCCATACAACGCGCCTTCAGCGACGAAAACGAGGCACTTGACGCAATCAGGGAATTCTGCCGGCCAGTCCTGGCTTTGCGACTGAACCGCATGGGACGCCGATATGGCGTCTTCATCGTCGTCGGCCCACGGCAATGGCCTGATACCATTGGTTCCTACGAGACACTACGCACCCAAGGCGTCATCTGGGCTAGTTATCTCAGACAGCAGCTTCAGCTCCTGCCGGAGCTCCAAAAGCATGGGGCTGAACAGACTGTCACCAATTTAGTCCACCGCCTGAACCATCCGTTGCAGAAAATTGATACCGCCGTTGCACTCCTCAAAAATTGGGCTGACGGCTCCGGCGTTGGGCACCAGTTGGTGGATGAACACCCGGTTAATCATTACCTCCAGCGGCTCCGAGACGCGCAGAACGAATTAGTGAATCTTTCAGGAAAAATTCGTGCGATGGCCAGAGCGGAGTCGTGCGGCAACCCGGAGTACCTGCCGCTGAAAGAACTCATTGCTGATCTGACAAAGTGCGTTAAGAACTATCTCCACGGAAAGAACTGTCGAATTGCCTACACCGTTGATCAATCCGCCGAAGGGCTCGTGTACGCCGACGTTGAATTGCTGTGCGAAGCAATGCTGAACGTCCTCGAGAATTCCTTGCGAGAGATGGAGGGAGGCGATCCTCGTCTCGAAATACGAATCCAGGCGCAGGTGCCCCGAATAGGCTTCGTCACCATTGAAGTTCACGACAACGGACTGCCCCAGGATACCGACCTGATCGCCGATCCCTTCGGCTGGGGCACAACGACGCACTTCAAGTCTGGAAGGGGGAGCGGGTACGGACTGCCGTTCGTAAAACAAGTCTTTTTGTCCGTTCTCGGGGATTGCGGTCTCGAAAAAAACGGACATGGGCCAGGTTGCAGGTTTTGGGGAACCCTCCAATACAAAATGAAAGGTTGATAATGAAATTGTCAGAAGTTCGATTTGCTCTGGTTGAGGACCGGGAGGACATGGTGGAAGACATTCTTGCCATCGCAAAGCTGGCCGGATTAAGCCGCGGACATCACATCGGAACATACCAAGACGTTGAGTCCGCCCGGGTAGGCCTCACCGAGAAGTGGCAGGAAATTGACTTGTTGCTACTCGACCTGAATATTCCACAGCACGCCAAAGACTCGCTTCCAGAAAAGCGTCACGGCGCAGGTATCCTGGACTTCATTCGCAACGACCTCAATACCAGAGGAAACCACAAGATCAGCGTCATAATTGTTTCAGGCGAGGTCGACCCTACCTATGAAAGCGAGCTATGGCTGGGAAATTACAAATCCATCGTCGTGGGCCTTGCCCAAAAAGGACAACTCACAACAACGTGGCCCGAAATTCTCAAACGCTACTGCGAGGACCCATACACTGCGCAGATCCGGGGTTGCTGGCCGGCAGCAGAGCCCGCATTTCAAACCAGCGTAGATGAAAATGAAACCGCAGCGAAGAGGCTACTGAACTGCCAAACCCTCGCATGCCTGATGCTCAGGAATATCGCCCAATGCGAACGAAACCTTGCGGATCAGAACAGCATAACAGGCCTGCAGCTTAAGGATCTCTTGAACGATTATCTGGTCAGAAATTTTCATCCCCCGAATCCCGCTAAACCCAACGCGGTGTACCCGATCCTAAAGCAGCTAAAAGGGCCGGCTGATTCTTGGGTATTGCGCGGTTACCTTGTCGAGTACCTATGGACAATTAACAACTTCAGAAATGGATTCGTCCACCTCTCAGATACAGGGCCTTTTCACAACGGAGGTGGCAACTACGGCCTTTGGACCGACAGCACCGACGAAATTAGCCGCTTGGAGCAAGGTCACCGGATGTGCCAAGTCGTCGTGCTGATGATCAAAGATTTGCTCGATTGGTACCTCCCCTGGCACCGCAAGGTCTATTTACCTTGGGTGAAGACAAAGGTCGCCACGAAATGAACCTGGAACCCCAAATCCTGCACCTGCTCCATTCCCGCCCGGCCGGGCTGACCATCGGCGAGTTGGAAGCCGCCATGCGCCAGCAGAGCCATGTGCCGAATCCAGGCAGCCTCGAATGTATCCTGCGCCTCTCTGCGAAGTTCTCCTGCAAAGCGGACCGCTGGCTCCGAAAGGCAGATTCCAAAGCTGAAGCCGTCATCGCTGCCTTCGAGCGCCACGTCCAGACCACGGGCCGGCACCTGTTCAAAGCCGAGACCGCCCTCGCCGGCCTCCCCGTCGAGTCAAAACCCACTGAAGAGGAGTTGGTATCAATCCTGAGCGAAACCAAATCCTTCGAGGCTCTCAGAAACGGAATGATCCAGTACAAAACCTGATTTATGGCAAAGAAAGAAAAAGCACCAAAACCCAAAGCCGGACCGCCCGCGCCTCTCGCCGAGGCCGTCTCGCGCTTGCTCGTCGAAAAACTCCAGTTCTCCGCCCCCCAAGAGGCGAAGCTCGATGGAGCCGAAGGTCTGGTGGTGCTGGAGGGCAACCGTCCGGCCATCTTTGTTTCTTTGATACCCGAGGGCGATCCCATCACGCCTGAAAAGCAAAACCTCGCGGAACTCGCGGCCTCGCAATTGCCCCAAGGGACCGCCGACTTTGTCTGGGCCACGAACACCGCCGACCTCAACGACGGATATTTCTTTAGCTGGCTCGATGAGCGGCAGGTCAGCGGCCTTCCCAACCGGGCCAAATGGCAGGAGATCATTGCCAAAAACAAGGCCGGCCCCGCCAAGGCTGCCGTCTCCGCCTCCGATTACAAAGTGTTGCAGCGGGAGTTTGATGACCTCCACGAATACATCTACGCGGCGCGGGAGAATGTAAATGGCAAAAACGACATCACCTACGAGCTGTGCAAATGCATCTTCCTGAAAATGCACCTGGAGCAGCACCCGGATTACAAAGTGCCGCAGTTGGACACCCTACTCGAAGACGTGCTCAACCCCGATCGCATCGCCAAAAAGCGCGACGCCTCCGTTCAGGAAATCAAAACCGCTTTCCAGGCTGTCAGAGACCTGGACGAATACAACCTGACCGGTGAAGACGGCCATTCGTTCCGCATCTGGGATCCCGCCGATGCCATCCGGTTGAACAAACCAGACAGTTTCGTGCATATCTTCGGAATGCTCGGCAACCATACGCTGAGCAATCTCGATGATGACATCCTCGGTCGCGCCTTTGACGTAATGCTCCGCGCCAAATTCGAGAGCAAGGGTGGCGTCGGCATCTACCTCACCCCCCAGCAGGTCCGGGATGCCATGGTCGAGACCGTCTTTTTCGACATCCTCAAAGAAGACCCTGGGCTGCTCACCCGCCGCGACCCAAAAACCGGCCGGCCTGTATTCCGAATGACCGACCTCTGTTCCGGCTCTGGCGGCTTCCTGGTCACCGCTATGCGCGAGGTCCGCCGCCGCGTCAATGCCCTGATGGGCCTGACCGATAAACAGAAAAAGACCCTCCTCCGCGACCTCTACGAACACTGTTTTATCGGCATGGATAACGCCCCGGGCATGGTCCTCATGGCCCGCATCAACATGGCCCTTCATGGTGATCCCAAGTCGCGCATCTTTCAGGTGAGCAATTCCCTCACCGAGGAAATCTTTGCGCCCGAATCACTGGACCTCATCTTGACCAACCCGCCCTTCAAGAAAGGCGGCATCCGCCTCGATTCCAATCACGGCAGCGACATTTTGAAAATGTTCACGTCTGACATTGTCGCGGGCCGCTGTGGGATGCGTGGCGACAAGCTCGCGTTGGGCGCTAAACCGGACAAAAGCGGCAAGTGGAACCCCGTGAAAAGTGTTGACCCCGCCGTCCTCTTTATTGATCGCTGCCTCCAGTTGCTTAAGCCAGGGGGGCGCCTGGTCATCGTCGTTCCCGATGGCATCCTCTGCAATTCCGGCGACCGTTACGTCCGCGAATACCTCATGGGAGTTAAAAACGAGGAAACTGGCAAATTTGTTGGCGGCAAAGCCGTCGTGAAAGCAGTGGTCAGCCTTCCTCCAGTCACGTTCCGCCTCTCGGGCGCGGGCGCGAAGACCAGCTTCCTCTACCTGCAAAAGAAACGGCCCGGCGACGAACAAGGCCCCATTTACATGGCCGTCGCTAACAAGGTCGGATTCGACATCAAAGCCAACAAGGAAACCCTCATGGAATGCGGCAAGCCGATCCCAAACGACCTCGTGAAGATTGTCGAAGGCTACCGCGAAGGCCCAAAACTCGAAGTCGCTAACCCTTGACGACACCCCTCCAACGCCCGGAAAGCTTGGCCGGCCTCAGCGAGTACCTGAACCATCTCGCATGGCAAGGCCATGCGCCCCTCGCGCCCCCACGATGCGCGTGGCTCGCATCCGTCGGCGTCGGTCACGTGTCGAAAGGTAATCTCCACGCAACCGAAGATTGGGTCGTCAGCGGCCTCTCGGCCCACTCACCCAAAGAACTGGCCCGTCGCGTTGCCTTTCGCGACCCCGCTTATCGGTTGCATCTCGATTTCATCCTCGTACGCGTACTCTCCCGCATGGCGAGGGACGGCCGCACCGCCAAAATCGGCGACTATCTCTCCACCAAGCTTTCCCATCTCGCCCCACGCCTTGCTTGGTTGCTCAGCCTCGTTCCCGATCATCCGGGCGATGCGCATTGGGCCGATCTCGAAAACAAATGGCTCCATCCTGCCTTGCAGAACTGCTTCAGTTTCTGGGACACGGACCTTTTTGCCGACGTGCTGGGAGGACATGAACAACTCTTTCCCCTGATCCTCGACATCTACGGCCCGGCGGGAACCAACCCCACCTATGCCTGCGCGGCCAGCCTCCACCTGAACCACCAGCAGATCGTTCTGCTGGCTGAGCTAATCCCAGCCGCTAACGAGAGAGAAGCCGTCGCCTTTGCCGACAAGGAACTTAAAGCCTTGCAGGACCTGGCCTCACACTTTCACCTGCCCATTCGCCTTTGGAAAAAAACGGCGGAGACCCGTGCTTGCGCCGCCCTGGTAAGCCCGCTCCGCCTCATCGCCTCTTTGTCAAAAGATGTGGCTGGCTCGCAGGTCCCTGCTCCCGTTAGCCTTCCCGCCTCCCTGAAAGAGAGTTCCCTCATTTCCGACCACGCTGCCGCAGCCGGCGCCTCCCTGCGCTGCGCCGCCTTCGAAGACGCGCGCGCTGGCGCTTTTCCGGGATTCGACCTGAATTCCCCCAGCCTCACCGAACGCCTCCGGTTTCGCAGCGCCGCGGAAAAGGCTGACTTCGGTTGGACTTTCGATCACCCCCTTTTTGGTCTCATCCTTCAGTTTTTTCTGATCGAAGCCTTCGGGCGCGAGTTGCAGGATGACTGCATCAACATCTTTTACATCGGCGGCTCCGAAAACCCCGAAAGCGTTGACGTGTACTTTCGCCCCGAATCTCGCGAAACACGGTTCCTGCGGCTCGGCCAATTCGAGGACACCATGGTCGCCTTGGCCCGCGCGCTCAACATCTTTACCGTCCCCTCGCCGGTCAATTCCGGCCCTTCCGGCCCTTGGACGCGGGCCCTCCTGTTGCTGTTGCAGGGCCGTCTCCTGCTCGCCCGTTCAGGGGAGTACATGATCAGCGACGAGCTTTTTGATATTCTGCACGGAAAAGACTTCATGAAAGATGTCCTCCGCGAAGGCAACCCCATTCGCGACCGCATCGTTGCCCGGCTCAAGGGTATTTACGATGAGCACGCCCGTCTCGAAGAACCCAATGTCATCCCCGCCGATGAACTCAGTCGTTAAAGTCCATCTTACCAAATTGTTTCTATGGGTGCAGCCGGCCCGGTTCCAGGCCTGGCCGGAGCTTCTCCTCCGTCTCGACCCCGACGCCACCTACCCCTCTACCCCGGCCATTGCCAAGGCCGCTTTCGGCTTCGAAGCTAACCAGGCCGGCGACGTAAAGTTCGATGAAGTGGTCTTCAACCTCCACGGCTGGGCCAAAAACCGCTCCGGCGAGCCCATCCTCCGAGGGGTCGGATTGCTCGAAAAGTGTAACGAAGGTTACGCTCTCTCCGAGTCAGGCCGCACGCTTGCCGAGTTATATCGTTCAAATCCAGCGACTTCCGAATGGAAGCGCTACTTGGCTGCCCTTCTGCTAAACAGGGAACCGCGAACGCGAGTCATCATGCAACTGCTTGTTCAACCAGACGCCGTCCTTCGATTTGCCAAACCTCATTGGTTCGGAGGTCGCTACAAAGAGGCGACCCTCGAATCCTCCGGCGTCATTCTCCAGCCGTTCCCCCCAAGATCGGTAAAACAGTCTCAACTGCACGACCTCATCCGAAGTCGAGCTCGCTGGTCTCTCGGTGAGTGGCGCAACGAAACTGAAATCCAGAACGCCAGCGAGGTCGTCTTCCTCGGCCCCGGAAGCGGCGACTTTTCACTGAACGACATCGGCCTGGCATTGCGCGGCTCCCTCGAACTCTTCCTCAGTCTCGGCCTGATCTCCGAAGCCGGAGGCGAAGTCACTTGGCAGGCAGCCACTGCGGCCCAAGTGCTTCCCTCGGACTTGCTCGCGGATTTGGGCGCTCCCAGCCCGCCCAAAGAAAGCCCTGAGCAGATGGTCCTCGGTTACATCCAGGAACTCACCGGTGACAACGGGTTCCTCGTCTTCTCGGATCTGCGTCAGCGGGCCGTATCCGATGGCATCCCCGACCCGGACAAACTCGTGGACGAGATGATCCACCATGGCGCGATTGCTCTTGTCGCCCACGATTATGGTCAGCCGCTTCATGGCGAAGGTTTGCTCGGCGATCCTCGCAAACAACTGGTCAAGTTCGCCGTCCACCAAAACGCCGTCGCCACCTAACACTTCTTGCCATGCGTAACCCGTGGATGCCCCAAGGCGTTTCGATTTTTGACCCGGAGACCATGCTGCCGGTCATCGGGCAGAAGGATGTCTTTCAAAAGCTGCTCAAATACAAAAAAGACATCCTCGACAACTCCCACCAGCTCGCTGGTTTCTTCCTGTTGGTCGGCGGTTGGGGCCTCGGCAAAAGCCGGGTCGGCCACGAGGTCTGCCGCCACGCCATAGACCCGGATGCGGACTGGATTGTCGAGGGCCGCGGCCAAAGGCTGCTGGAGCCAGGGCTGAGAGAGGGAATCCTTCCACTCTTCATTTGTTACAACCAGGTCACCGATGACAAAGCCCTGAAAGAACATCTTTCCATCGAGAGCTGGATTCCCGCTTGTGCCTGCAAGGCCCTGTCTTTCTTGGTTCATCCGCCCAGCGCCAGCACCGGCCACACTAGCCGTCGCAACCAGGCCCGCATTTTCGACCGCCTCATCCAGGTGCTGAACACCAAGGGTTTTGAAGGCGTAAGGGCCGATCTGGCGAAAGCCCTCGAATCCAAAGACCCCGCCAAAGCCGCTGACCAGGCCCTAAAGATTCTCCAGAAAGTCGGCGTCAAGCAGCTTCTGGTCGTCATTGATGAACTGGAGGACGTTACCGATGTGCAGCGTGATGGATTGCTCGAAGACGAACGCGTCGGGATCGAGAAAGAACTGCTCACGCTCGTTGCCCGCGTCATCAAACGCGAAGATACCCGGCTCGACTTCCCTCAAATCAACTTCCTGCTCTTGACTGCCAAGTCGGTCAGCAATTTCCTGGGCGGCATCAAAGCCCTCGAACGTCGGACCGAGTATGTCGAATTGCAGTCCAACGCCTTCCACGATGTCGAGGATTATTGGAAATACGTCGAGGCCAATCGCGCCGAAATCTGGGCCTCAATGAAGGATTATCCCGACGGACTGAAAGAAGCCGCCTTCTTCGCCGCCAATCGGAATTTCGGATGGTTCAATGTCATCATGCACTATTGCCATATGAACCACCGTGGCAACGCGCTCCCGGTTCCCAAGCTTCTCAAGCAATTCGCCGAACAGGATTCCCGGGCCTCACGCAGCGTCTTTGATGTCCGCGCTACTAACCCCGTCATGATTCCGGCCGATGCCGACAAGCCGCGCATGTTGGAAATAATCTACGGCCAGTTGCCGCAGCGCATTGGTCACGAAGGCATCACCGCGGGCGATGCCGATCGTTTGTTCCATAAGCTCTTCGCCGGCACCGGCCTGCCCCTTTTCGCGCCCGTCCTCGAAGTGGATGCCCCCCGCGATCAGTTGCCCAAGTGGCTGCGCGACGAGGGTTTTCGCTGGGCCGAAGCCGGCACCGAATTCATTTTGCCCGGCCAGGCTCGCGTGGACCTCGATGTCGTCCTCGGCAGCCTCGCCTCCTACTCCATCAAACTCGGCAAAGCGGACCAGCAACACTTCCTGATTTTCGAGGACCTCGCTGAATTCACCGAGCAACTGCGCGGCCTGACCCCGTATGACCAGGAGGCCACCGTCTTCGCCCCGCCCCTCCATCGCTTCTTCATGCAGGCCCCCTTCCGAGTCAAGGAAGCCCACCAGGAACGGCGCTATCTCGCCCCGTCTTTCTCCTTCCTCCTGCGTTTCAATCTCCTCAATAAACGCGGCCAGGTGGAAAGCGGTTTCTTAAGGGACCCCAAAAAAGACAGCATTCTTCACCAGCGCTTTAATGACCTCAAGGTCAAGCCCGACCAATACATCAGAGCGTTGCTTCTGGGTCTCGCCCAAGCGTGGGAGGGCGACCAGGCAGTCGAGACGCACGACCTCGCCGACCTCGAAATTCCCGCCCTCGGATTTTTCTCCAAGCAAACCCCTCTGTCCATCGGCGCCCGGAGCCGCGTGAGTTTTCTCCATGTCGGACCGGCCGAGGACGACCTCAAGCGCCTCCATGAGGATCTGCGCAAACTCGCCCCTCGCCCCGATCGGCCCACCCATCCCGTGGTTCTCGTCGTCGAAAACGCTCCCGACCGCGAACAGACCCTTTCGGCGATCGCCCTGAAAGCCGCGCCCGCCCTCGCGCCATTCGTCATCGTCCGCAATTTCTCCAGCACCCAGTCGGAAATTCTCGTTCGACTCGGCTTGCTGAGCAATACCTCCGGCCTTTCCCTCGCCGACCCCAGGACGAACCAGTTCATCGGCGGTATCTCCGTTTCTCGCGAGCACCTGAGCCGTGCGCTCAAAGACAGTCCCGGCTGCTGGCTCGAGCGGCTGCGCGAAAGTGGGCTGATTTTAAACCCCATTTTCTTCCGGAAAGTCACCACCGCCTCGGATTGGGCCATCCTCGCCCGCGGCCACAGCCTGATGCTGCAAGGTAAAAAGAATTTCAACCAACTGTTGCGCGACGGCGACGATACCTTCACCGACGACGAGCGTGATGTCTTCCGCAAGCGTGTCCCCGAACAGGTCACCCCCCCCGCTCGTTACGCCGGCGAGGACCCGCTGCCCATCTTCCGCGAGGACGGCGGCGAATTCCGCGCGGACGTTCCCCGCCAATTGGTCCGCGTGTTGACCGCCTTCGGCAGCGTCGCCCGCACGCCTCAGCAGTTGGAACCGCTTTTCCTCTACTCCACCAGCGAACCCGCGCCGCAGGAAATCCTGCGCCAGCTCTGCGCCTTCCTCGAAAATGCCGGCCTCCTCGACCTCGAAGCCGGCGGCAAATACCGGCGCGTCAGCGCCACTTCCGTCAGGGACGGGCTCCAACGCTGCGAGGATTGGCTTCATGGAACCAGCGAAAAGGATTTGCCCGCCTGCCTCAATCGCATCCGCAGCGTCCACGAAAAAGACGCCGACGACAACCTCGCGCTCTGGACCAAGAGGGCGGGTGACGCGCTGAAAACTGCCCGACAGCTTGTCGAGAAAGTCTCTCTCGCCTTCCTTGATGAAACTCCGGGCGAACTGAGCACACTTCGCCCTGACACCGTCACGCAAACCGATAAGCCCCGATTCTTTCTCGCGTTTCGCGAGGCCGTCGCCGCCCTGCACGAAGCTCGCCTCACCACCGGCCGCATTTATGAACCGAGCCAGTTCGCCGACTTGCTGCGAAATTATTCCCGCGAGCTGCTTCTGGATTACGAAACCAACCACAATCGGGCCGAATTCCCGCTCTGGAAACGCGCCGGCATCCTCACCGGCTTTTACGGCGAACTGAACCAGCTCAAAACTCAGTTGCTCGACCGGATCAAAGCCCATCACCGCGCCGGGCACGAGGATCTGCCGGACGGCCCGGATGGCAAAAAGGTCTTTCCCACCCAGGTCTTAACTCTGCCTCTCAAGATTTGGCAGCAGGAACTCGAGTTTCCTAACGACAACCCGCAACGAACGATTCGCCTCGGCCAAACGACTCTGGGTATCAATTCGCTCGGGTTCCAGATTGCCGCCGGTAACTACCACAAAGCCTGGCAGCGCCTCTGCGAAATTGAAGCGGAACTCACGCAGCCGGACAAACTCGTCGCCCGTTACTTCGACTGTCTGAAAAAATGGCACGCCCTGCAAAAGGAGTACACCGACTTGCGCCGGATGACCGACCAATGGTCGGGCTTCTTTGAGGGCGTTGACCCGTCCACCCGGGCGCGCTTCAACGCGGATAAATGGGCTAAGGGAATAGACAATCTCGGCCACATGTTCACCGGCGCCGTCCGCCACGGCGTTGACGAGGAAGAACCCATGGTCTCTTGCTTCAAGCTCATTGATTCCCTGGAGCGTGACCTGAATCAAATACTGGGAATCCCGCACACTTTCCGCACGATCCTTGAGAACCTGAACCAGGGCATCCTGACCACTTTGGCCGAGGAGTTCAAGGCCTCTCACCAGGACGTCATCGGTGCCTGGGCCAGAATTCGCGGGTCCCGGAACGAACCTCTCGAAAGCTGGCCTTCAACCATTGGGCCAACTTACCACGCCACGCGCCAGACCTTCGATGACTTGGTCGCCCGGGCCGAGGCTGAAGGGAAAGCCTGTTTTAAGGATGTGGCTGAATTGAAATGGGAGGATTACCTGGATCTTTGCCGCATGGATGCGAAAGGCAAAGAGATTCCCTGGGATCAAGAGCCTTACTCAACCTACGTCCCCGCCTTGCAACGCAAACGCCTGGTCCGTCTGAAGCTCGCCTGATCGAGAACCGCCAAACCATGAAATCACTGAATCCCATGCGGGCCGCGGCTCTCGAATCGGAACGCCAGTCCGGCGAGCTATGCCGGCTCGCTGATCTCGGGGTGGAGCTTTCCTGGTTCGATGAAGAGGGCGCCAAAACTTCTTCTGTCCCCCTGGTGACGACGGGCCTGAACCTACTCACCGGCCAAAACCATTGGCGTGCCATCACCCATGCCCGGATGCAAGCCGGACTAGGAACCCTCGTGATCCCGGGGTTCAAGCCCGGTGACTACGCCCTTGTCACCGGCGCACCCACGGCTTTGGAGGCTGTCCCCGCAAACGCCCAAATCATCCCCTGGGAGGACCTCCAGTTCCGGGTTCCGGCCAGCGTCGCGTTTCGCACTAAACTTCACGCCTCCAAATGGGCCGTCCTCGAAGGCATCGGCGCACTGCTCCTGTCCTATCGCCCGACCAACGCCCGTGGCTGCGTGGTCTTTTGTGGCGCATCCGTCGCCAGTCGTCGGCCCGGCGCCGATTCCGGCGACCAGGCCCGCCTGCTCCAAATTCTCCTCGATCTCACCGCCGCGACCCGGGCCGACGCAAACTCAAACGGCAGCCAACCGGCCTCGCCCGCCGCCACTGGCCCTTCGTTGACCGCCCCCGAATTCCTCTCCGCTTTCCCGGAAATCGCCCCCCATGCTCTGCTGCTCCTGCTTGGCGGTTGGGACCCCCAGCAGCCCAATAGCTTCCCAGGATTTGGCCGCTCGCTCTTCGGCTTCGAGCCGGATGCCGATTTCCAAGCCGCTGCTGCGCGCGTCCAGGGAACTCCCGACGAATTCGAATCCGCCCTCAGGCGCGCTGGCTGGGGACCCTTCATTCGCAAGCTTCAGGAACGATTGCACGAACTCCGGGAGGAAAGTCATGTCTGAGCCAGTCGCAAAGGCCAACCCCATCGCGCAGGAGCTGACCGCTCAAATCCAGGTCGGCCTCTATGGCACCGTCGGCCATCTCGCCCGCCAATTGCGCCTGATTGACAAAATAGCGCCCCGCTTGAAGGAGAACGGCATCATCCGTCAGCCCAACGTGGACCGCCTCCGTCGCCGCCGGGCCGCTGGGTTCGCCGCTACTCATACCTCCACCGAGGCTTTCGGTGGCCTGCTCTTTGCCGTCGGTGTGCTGAAGCACGAGCTCACCACCGAAGATTCCACCCTCAGCCACGCTGGCCAGGACAGCCGGGTCACTGTCGGCGACATGACCCACCTCGAAGCCGACCGCCGGTTGGCCTGGAAACAATACGACCTGATGTACGACGTGCTCCAGGCCACCTTCGAATCCGACAATGGGCTGCCCGACTACCTGATCCTTGGCGTGCCCTTGCTCTTTGGCCGCGAAATCTACGCGCTCGGATTTGATGATGAGGTTCTCCGCGCCGAAATCGAAAAACTCAAGAATCGTGCGGAGCAATTCTGGGAGGCGAACCGTCCCCGCTGTTTTCCGTTCGACCCCAAAGGTCCACGAGTAGCCACAGTCCACCCCGGCCGCCCCAGCCAGATCCTGCGCGAACTCATGCAAGCCAAACCTGGCCACGCCGTCTCGCCCGATCGCCTAGGCCCGGAACTGACCGCCCTGCTTGAGAAAAACAATAAGGCCCTCCTCTCGGCTAACATCAACCGGGTAATGCTGGGCCTGCTGGCCCCCGGCTTTCGCACTGCCGCCTGGTCGAGCGCGGATTCCCTCGATTCGCGGGCCTTTCCGCGCAGTCTCATCAGCGAAGGGATGCTCAGCTTCTGCTACCAGGCCGGCCTGCGCGGCGGAATCACCCAGGTCGAGACGTTGGGCGGGCCGGACCGATGGACACCCGAAGCGGTGGACGACCTGGCCGCCAGTCTCATGGCACTAACGGTTTTCGATCACCGCTCAGCGGAGCCGTTGCCACTGTGGTACGCGCGGGAATCCCTCGCCCCCATCCGCAAAAAGTTCCAGGGCAAGAACTGGCTGGACGTTTACAAGAGCATGGTCAAGAAAGCCATGCGCGGCGAACAGGTCGAAACCGCGTGGCTCAGAGGATGGGAGCAGGCAGACTAAGAATCGCATGAAACTCGCAGCAAAGCGCGAATCAAACAGAACCAACAATGCTGGCTCCGCCGGAAAAGCAGGATGCCTTGCGGCCGCCAAGGCGTCGGCTCGAGATGTCCCGCGGGCTGGCAGGATCTCCGGCTGGGTGGAAAAGGAGTTCTTAACCTCCGCGAGACTCGACTGCGACTATTATCGGCAGGATGCGCTGAAGGCACTGTCCATCCTGCATCAACAGGAGCGTTGGAAATGTCAGCCGGTCAAAAAGGTTTGCTCGGCCATTTTCAATTTTGGAGCGTACGCCCAATATAACATTGTTGAGTTTTTGCCGAAACAGGATGATCGCGTGCCTTTTGTAACGGTTTCCGAAATCAACCAACCCTTTGTTGATGAATCCCATTTGCGGTACGTAAGCCCAGAGGTCCACGGGCATTTAAAGAAGTCGCAATGCTCACCGCAGGACGTTCTTCTGAGCATCGCTGGAACGATTGGTTTGGTGGGAATCGTGCCGAAACACTTGTCCCCACTTAACTCGAATCAGGACCTTGCTAAACTTCGCTTCTTGTCAGAGATCGTTGACCCCTACTTCGCCGTTGCCTTCCTTATTTCTCACTACGGGCAAATCCAGCTTTCTCGCGAGGCTGCGGGGGCAGTTCTAAAGCATCTTTATCTCTACAACATTGGCACAATACAGATCACCGTTGCAGCTCGCGAAATCCAGGAAGCCATCGGCAGCTTGATTAGGAAGGCCGAGCGGCTCAAAGAACTCGCTGAGACCTCCCACCTCGCCGCCAATAGACTTCTTGAAGAGTTCCTTACGTGGCCTATTAGCCTCCCAGAGGAAAACGCCGGTTTTGTCGCCTTGGGAGATTCTACGGCAGCAAGACTCGACGCCAAGTTCTACCTGCCAGCATACCTACAAATCATTCGCCACGTCCGACAACTACCAAGCGGCTGGCAGCCCCTGAGCCAGGTCTTGGACGGGGTTTATAACGGGGCTGAAGTGCGTGAGTTCGTTGAGGTCGGTCGCCCTTATCTTTGTGTGAAGAACATAGATCGCGGAGAACTCGATGTTCGGGGAGCACCGCGCATTCTTGCTGAAACCGTCATTCCGGAGAAAGCTCTCATCAAAGCTGGGGACGTGCTGGTTGTCCGCACCGGGAGCCTGGGTCAGGCCGCCTTTGTTCGCTCCATTGACGAGCAGATGGGGGCGGCCATCAGCTCCCACTTCATCCGATTGGTGGTACGGGATCTCAGCGACGGACCGATTATCGCCGCCTTCCTGAATTCCGGGATCGGCAGGTTGTTGCAAGACCAAATCGCTTACGGAGCTGTACAGCCGCAGATCTCCCAAGATGAAGTCGGCGCAATTCCTGTGCCCAAATGGCCCCAGAACCTGAAGGGCACGGTGAGTGAAGCCCATTCGAGATGGCGCGATTATCTTGACGAATCCGAGACGCTTGTGACCAAGGCCACAAACGCAGTTGAGTCATTAATTGCTGGTACCTTAAATGAGAGGGAGTTGTTGGCCGGGGTCGCCGGTATCGAACCCTGGTTAGAGGCGCACCCCAGCCCCTACGCATCCAAATGAACCCCCAGGAACTGCTGCTCAGTCACCAATTAAACGTTGCCCGGTACTGGCAAGAAAAGACCGGAGTGACGATAGAAGATGCTGGCGCGTCGGCAACAACTCTCGCGGCCCAGCCTCGGAGCCTCCCTTCCAAATGGCAGCTTACCGCTGGACTCGAACTTCACGCTTGGCAGCAGGAATCCCTTGACAAATGGTTCAAAGCCGGCAAACGCGGCGTGGCAAAGGTCGTAACGGGTGCAGGAAAGACCATCTTCGCTCTGGCTGTAGCCCAGCGGCTCCAAACCACCGAGCAGCCGGAATTACGAGTGGCCATTATCGTGCCAACCATCGTGCTGATGGACCAATGGTACGACGCCATCCGCAAATTTAGCAATCTTCCCGCTGACGCCATCCGCCGGGTTGGAGGGGGTCACACCGAGGATTTCTCTGGCGACGGCCGCATACTCATCTGCGTGCTCGCTTCTGCCTACAAACTGTTGTCCGAAAAGGCTCGAAACATCGATTCCGCCAATCGCCTGCTGCTGATCGTTGACGAGTGCCACCGAGCCGGCGCCGAGCAGATGTCCAACATTTTCCGCACCCCTCGCGCTTATTCGCTCGGCCTCTCGGCCACCCCCGAAAGAGATGAAGCGCCCGAGGCCGACGAGGAAGACTCGCCGGGAGAACCCGTCGAGGATCAGCTTTTTGAGGATAGCCTGCTCGGGAAAGAACTCGGCCCAATCATTTTCGAACTGACTTTCGCCCAGGCTATCGAGCGCGGGATCATGCCCCGGTTCGAGCTTCGCCACTATGGTCTGCCGCTGAATGCCACCGAGCGCCCGGCTTACGACCGGATCTCACGCGACATCACCGACCTACGCAAACAACTGCAAGGCTACAACGCCACCACCCGATCACTCGGCGGCGGAGCCTTGGTCGGATGGGCCAGAAAAGCCTCTAAAGGCAAGTCCGCTATCTCCGGTCCTGCCGCCGAATACGTCCAGCTCACTGGCCGGCGCAAGCTGCTGGTCTATCGCGCCAAGGCCCGCGAGGCCGCTGTGCTAAAATTGATTCGCCGGGAATTTGCTGAAAACCCCGACGCCCGTCTCATCCTCTTCCACGAATCCATTGCCGAAGTCATGCGCCTCTTTGAAACGCTGCGTCTGGCGGGCCTTCCCGCTGTCCCCGAGCACTCCGAGCTGGCCGACTCTCTCCGCGCGGAAAGCGTCGAGCTGTTCCGCCAGGGCGCGGCCAGAATTCTCGTATCCGCACGGTCGCTCATCGAAGGCTTCGATGTCCCGGCTGCCGATGTCGGCATCATCGTCGCCTCATCCTCCTCGGTCCGGCAGCGCATCCAAACCCTGGGCCGCATCCTCCGCAAGCATCGCGGCGCCTCGGGTGAGGAGAAGCACGCCGTGCTCCATGTGCTCTACATGGCCCAAACCGTGGACGAGTTGATCTACGAAAAGAACGATTGGAGTTCTCTCATAGGCGCTGACCGCAACGTCTTCTTCCAATGGGACCCCGAATTAAGCGACGAAGTCATTCCCAAAGATGGCCCCCCACGCTTGCCGCCTTTGTCCGAGACGCAGGTGGATTGGTCGAGGCTCAAACCAGGCGATGTTTATCCCGGCGCTTACGACGGCTTTGAATACTCCTGCGACTCGATGGGCAATATTCTCAACCACGCGCGCCGTGCCGCCCTAAATCCGCAGGATGTTGGCGCGATGGTCAAGGCTGTCACCGGCCGCTTCGGTCGCTTCAAAGTCACTCCACGGAAACTCGCCGTGCTCGTTCGCAGCACGGAGGACAATGAAAACTGGACGACGAAATTCGCCGGCTTCGTCCCCGAGTTTTTTGACTTCGGCAACGCCCCCAAAGGGACGGAAGCCGAACCCACCGAGGTTTCAAATCTGCAACCCGGGGATCCCTATTCCGGCGAGCCTGGCCGGGGCGAGGAGTTCCGGCTGAAACAACGCGCGAAGGGCGCGGTAATTGCCATGAAAGTGCGCGGCGGCGAGGTTTTCGCCCGGACGACCGAGCACGCGCGCGATCGCAAATCCGGCGAGGATGCTGAACGCATCGTCCAGGCCGCCCAACAGGCTTCTCTTCGTGAGGGTCAATGGGTCCCCCGCTTCCGCATCAACGACCAAAACCACGCGGTCTATTCGTCAACCGGCCATACGCGCTTTCTCTGCGCGCTCGAAAGGGGCCTCGAATTCCCGGAGGGCTGAATCGCGCAACCATGACTTCAGGCACGATTAAAGGAACCGCAGTTACGCGAGCAAGATGCCCGCGAAACACCGGAACGAGCAAAAAGGCCGTAAACACGGGCCAAACGGCAAACGCAAGCCCATTGGCCTGGGTCCTGCATTTGATCCTCTGAATTCATGAGCGATTTCAAATTCAGTCCCACGATAGCTCGAAAGTGGACCGGCCGCTATCGCCGGCCTGCGGGTGGGGAATCCGCCTATCATGTAGATGTAGGCGGCGGCATCGAAATCCGCTGGAACGACGGCGAATTCAAAAGCGAGTGCGCCGTCATCCCCTCGCCTGCCGTCAACGCTATGGCCAAGGCGATCAATGACGCCAAACGGGCTCACGCCGGCCATCCGGGCGGCTCTTTCGTCATCAATGAATTCGGCCAGGTAATCTCCCCTATTCAAAACAGCCGCCTTCGCATCCTCGTTGGTGAAGCCGCCGGCATTCTCTGGTTCGGCGATCCTCGAACGGATGGCGCACGCCTTACGCTGAATGTCTCGGACGGCCTGCGCTGTGGGGACGAATGGAAACTGCCTTACCTCGGCCTGCAATATCAACTCTCCGCTGGAAGTGAGATTTACTTCTGGCGCGAAGGTGACGAAGGGGGCGGCCGGGAAAACCCGCCTCACCAGGACCACGAGTTGATCGAGTGCCTGCGCGAGATTCGCCCCAACGGAGCGGTGCGATTCATCGTCAATCATTACGGCTTGGTCCTAACCAAGAAACCCATTGGCCGTGACCAATGGCAGGCCGTATTTGTCGGTAAACTAAACCCCGAAAAATGGTTCAAAAAGGAGAACTGAAAATGCCCACGAAATACGAAGGAAACTGTCCTGGCGTCGTAAATAACGATGCCAAATACCACGTCAAACAGAGCCGAGGCAAGTACGTGGTCGAGTTACCATTCCGGACAGCCCAAGGGGAAAAGTGGTACATGACCACCACGCAGCACGATGACCTAGTTGAGAAGGTCAACGCTGTGAAAACCGCGACAAACGGTACACTCGGCGGCGTTTTCTACATAAACGAGTATCGCCAAGTCCTTGTTCCAGCGGGAACCCCCCCGGAGTACTACTACGCGGGCGATTACCATCAGGATTTGGAATTCGATTTCGAAGGCCACCGTATCAGCGGGAAGCCCTGTGACCTTGAAGGTGGACCACTCGCTCCAGGTTGCGTCTGGGCCGGGCCGCATGTTGGCATCCCGTACAAGCTTAATGCCGGCGGTCGGGACATTTCGTATGAAAAAGCAGTTCGCCCGAACGTGACACGCGAAGAAAGACTCAGCGCGTACGTCGGTCCTGAAAAAGCCGCGCAAGTGGCAGCGAAGATCGCCGCGATTGCTGGGTTCGCGGGCGGGCGGTTCTACATCAACGAATATCGCCAGCTATTCAAGCCTCGCGGCAACCCCGTCGAATACATCTACGTCGGCGCTTTAGGCCCTGACGATCCCTGGTTCCCCCGCCCGCACTCGGGCCATCCATAAATGCCGTAATTCATGAATACCGAAAACCACATTGGGAAACTCATCGGCAACACCGGAAAGCCCTCGGAACTCAAAGTTGCCCTCCGCCATCCGTTCGCCGCCCGTCGTGGCGAATTTGTTCGCGTTCCACACAAGGAATCAAAAGGCTCTCCCAGCACCGATTGTCTTGGCCGCATCGTTGGCATCTCGCGCCAAAACATACTTTTCTCCGAGGCCCTCGGGGAAGGAATCAGCGAGATCAACGTTCTCCCTGGCGAAGGGCAGACCGGCGAAACCCTGTACGGAACCATCGAGTTGATTGGCTTCAAAGACGGCCGCAGCGGGGAAATCCGCTTGCCCCGCCGCCCGCTCGACCCCGGCGCTAAAGTTTACGGCGTTGACTACGATTTTCTGCGCAACTTCTATGAATTCTCCGAGGAAACCTCCATCCACATCGGCAACCTGGTCGGCTATGAGCGCGGACCCGAAGCGGTTCCAATTTACCTTGATGTTAATACCCTTGCCACCGAACACCTGGCCGTGCTCGCCATGACCGGCGCTGGCAAATCCTACACCGTTGGCCGCATCATCGAGCGCCTCGTCGGGCTCCTGAACGGCACCGTGGTCGTCTTCGATACTCACGGTGAGTATGGCCGCGCTTTCGCGAAGGGTGAATTGCAGACCAACCCCGGCATCAATGACACCGAAGATCTCCGGGACAAAGACCTCCTGCCTCGAATCATCACTAACCTGAAATCCCTTCAATCCCGCGGCGGCGGTGTCCTCGTGCTCACCCCGCAAGTGGACAAATTTGACAATAAGTACTCCGGCAAAAACCAGCATCTCGCGTTGCAGCTCGACAATTTCGAGCTCGACGATTTGGCGGAGATTCTTCCCGGTTTGCCGGAGGCCCAACAACGCGTCTTGGACGTGGCCATTCGGCAATGGCGAAATGAATGTGAGGCCCCGCGCGACATCCAACTCTTGATTGAACTGCTAACGACCCGCCTGGAGGAGCTGCGCCAGATGGAGGGGATTTCCGAATCCGAACAGAAAGCTCTCGGCAGTCGCAGTGCCGGTATCGCTGCACTCCGCCTTCGTCGCGTCATCAACGAGTCCCAATCCTTTTACACCGCTGCCGCCGGAAACCCGACCGACCTCCGAACCATCCTTGGCCGACGCGGCGAAGCGGTTGGCCGCCTCGTGATCGTGGACCTCCAGGGGCTCTCGGACGACTCGCGCCAGATCATTGTCGGCCTGATTTCCTCAGAGATTTTGCGCCTTGCCTCCGCCAACGCTGAACCCATCCGGCCCGCTTTCCTGGTCTATGAGGAGGGCCATAACTTCGCTCCGACCGGCGGCACATCCATCAGCCGGAACATCATCAAACGGATCGCCGCCGAAGGCCGTAAATTCGGCGTTGGCTTCGCCATCATCAGCCAGCGTCCCAGCAAGCTGGACCCCGATGTCACCAGCCAGTGCAACACGATCATCGCGATGCGCATCAAGAACCCGGACGACCAGCGCTTCATCGCCAAGTCCTCCGATATGTTCAGCCAGTCGGATATTGATGAATTGCCCTCACTCTCGACAGGTGAGGCATTGATTTGCGGCCGTTCCATCCCCGCTCCTTTGCTGGTCAAAGTGGGCATCAAGGCCTTGCGGCACGGCGGCGAATCTCCGCGTATTCTCGATGAATGGTCTCCTGGCAGCATCAACGGATAGCCAATCTGGATACTCTTTGGCGCAGCTTGACGCCCGGATAAACACGGAGTTCCGGGCAATGACCTTTTTGCGTCGCGAATTCCCCATGCTCACCGATGGCCGCGTGTCCGACGTAGGGCTGGCCATTCACTCGCTCGGATTGAACTACTTGGCGGCCTTTGGCCGGGAACTGGGTTGCCCGGCGGTAACCGAGTTCCCCCTGGTCTCCGAAGACTCCGTCCCGCTCGGCCGCCAGCCGGATTTTACGGGCCTCGAAGTTCGTCCGGACGTGGTCTGGTTTAATCGCCAGTCGCGAGCGCCAGTTCTGCTGGCCGAGTTCGAGCGCTATGACGAGGTGCCAGCTAAACGCAGGCTCATCCTCGAGAAAGCCGAGAACCTGGTGCTCGCCCACCATCTCAGCCCGGGCCAGGAACGGATTCTCCTGCTCGCTCTCTGGACGTTTACCGGCGCACGGGTGAGCGGCCTCGCCGAGATTTCCACCCACGTTCGCTCCGGCTTTCGCCGCAGCGGCAGTACGCCCATCAATGGCTTATCGGGAGACGTTCGATTCCTTGTCGCCACCTTTCTCTTCGCCCGCCACGGACCGTCCCTGACGCTCAAGGAGATTCAGGTATGAGGATCGTGGACCTCGCAGCTGGCGTCATTCTCGGGGCCAAATATCAACTGCTCCAGTTGGTTGGCCGCGGCGGTTATGCCGAAGTTTGGAAAGCCTCCCGCGTCGAGGATCGCTGCGATGTCGCCCTCAAGATATATCGCGACACCGAGCGCGGCGATAAGGCCTTGTTGCGGGAGGCGCAATTGGCCCAGGGTTTCCAACATGAGAACGTCGTTCGGGTTTACGGCGCCGGCCCCATCGAGGGCCTGTTTTGCATGGAGATGGAGTTCCTCGATGGATGGACACTCAGCGACCGTATCAGCGCCAGCGGCGGCCACCCCTTGCCGGCCCTCGATGAAGTCTTGGATTGGATGGAGCAGGTCGCCAGCGGCCTCGGCTACCTCCACGGTCGCGATCATTCCGTTACCCACCGCGATTTGAAGCTCGAAAACCTCATTCTGACCCGCGATTCCAAAGTCAAAATCCTCGACTTCGGCCAGAGCCGGGAGGAGCCGATGAAGCTGGCCCCGCAGGACTTCGGGGGGACATGGCTCTACGAAGCTCCCGAAACCTACCGGGCGGCCGGACCCGAGCGAGACATTTATGCCTTTGGAGTCGCTTTCTATCGCGTTCTCACCGGACGTTTCCCGCGCCAGACGCTTTCGGATATAGCTCGGACCGTTCCGTTTCCCCGTCCCTGTGAATTGAACTCCGCCATCCCCGCGCTGGTGGATGAGCTTGTCATGAAATGCCTCGCCAAATACCCCGGCGAGTGTTTTGCCCATGGAGCCGAACTGAGCCAGGCCATGCGGTCGTTGAGGCTCTCCGCCCGGGAGTCTCTCACAACTAAGATCCCCATGCACTCCGGCTCTGCCCCGGCCAAATCAGGTACGCCCTATGATCTCGTTGAGCAGGCTTCCGCTATCTTTCGCCAGGGCGGTCTGCAGCAGTGCTATGATTTGCTCGCCCACGCTCTGGCCTCCATCTCTACTCGCCCCTCGATTCTCGCCTTTTACGCGGACGTCTGCCAGAAACTCGGGCGCAACCAAATCGCCAGGCAGACCTATCAGCGCATAGCCTCCTGGTACGAAAACAACGGCGTCCCCATTTCCGAACGAAAAGAAACCCTGGAGAAACTGGGGAATCTGCTGATTCACGAGAAGGACTACGAAGCTGCGGTGGCCACGTTCGCCTTCCTCACCGAACATTTTCCGGATGATCTATGGCTGAAGTTCCGGCATGGCGTCGCCCTGGGCTTGGCCGCCGAGTACCAAAAGTCCATAGATATTCTCGAAGTCATCAGGGCCGCGCGCCCCAATTTGGCCGTGCTTCACGCTAAAATCGGTTTCGCCTTCCTTCAATTGCGGCAAAGCGACCAGGCTTTCCAGTACTTCAACGAGGCGCTCATGCTCGACGCATTCGAGCCCACCGCCCTTTACCACATGGCCAGGCTAAAAGCAGTTCAGGGCCGCAACGATCTCGCCAAGAAATATTGCGAACGCCTCAAGGAAATTCCCGGCCAGGAAGCCAACAGCCGCGACTTGGAGCAGGATCTCGGCTTTTAGTATAGCGGTTGGCCAGGCGGCCAGCGGCAGCCTAAGCCCGCCTCTGCCTAATCCGCCTAACCCCTCTCTACAGTACAATCGGCCGGAAATTTGCTTCCACGTAATCCAGGCACGCCGCCACCGTTTCGTGCTCCACGGTTAAGTCGCCGGGCTGCCTTCCGAACGACATCACCCCGAAGAGCAGCGAAACTACAGCATTTTCGATCTTGATGACCTCAGTCGGAAACTTGGTGCCGAAGGCATTTTCTAGGTATTTGAAGTAATTGCGCACTCGCCGGATCGGTGATGGATGTGTTTGGGAGACCAGATTTCCACCCAGGAAGACACGGTTTGCGGCAAGGGCAAACAACGCAAACCCAATACCCACACCTCTTTTCACGAGCACTCTTGGGTCATCTTGATACTGAGGCCAAAAGGCGAGCGCAAAGCGGGTCGCCCAATCGTTGGCATTCGCCTCCATCGTACGGTTAAACACTTGACCTGTCGGCGAAGGATCGTAAGGACCATCGTTGCGCACTAAATGGCTTACCTCGTGAAGCAGGATCCAGGCGCTCATGCAAAGGAAAGCCTCATTAGCGACCGAGACGAGGGGATCTCCATCTGCCTTGTCGGGGCGTGGACAGCCATCGGGCCAGGGAGTCTCATTGTCGGAATTTGCGGTGGTGTGCGCCCAATAAAGCAGGTTTGTTACCGGGGCCGAACGCCTGAAAATCTGGCCTCTTTGCATTGTCCCCCAACAGGTCCAGCGTCGCAGTATAGCCGTAAGCGTACGCCCAAAGCCGTTCAAGACCACAAAGATGAAACCCGATTGTCTTGTCTTGGGGGTCGGCGTAAAATCGAAGGCTGTTTCCCGGCCAGATTAGTAGCAATCGAAAGCCCAATTGTTTCATGACACCGTCCATTTCGGCAGCTCTCTCGGGGGCGAACTTAAACGGGGAAGCCTGAAACGGTTTGATCAAGTTCCCTAACGGAGACTTCTCCAAACGATCTTTAACCAACTGGATTTTGTCAGCGGATTGATCTCCCATTTCTATCCCTTCAGGTCTCTGGTTGCTTTAATCGAGCGCTTGCCCTTCGCCGTGGATATTACTGCGGCGCGACCGTTGTTGCCAGCCTCTTTCGAACAACGCGCCGGACCGATCCCGGCGCGCAATGATTTAGCCTGGCCTCCGTCCCCATCGTGATGGAAACCGTAACCACGGTTCCGAAACTTACAAAAGGTTCCAAACACGTTTTCCCGCCGAAACCCATAAAGCCCTTATTCCACAGGCCCCTGCGCATGGTCGATCCCCCCGACCGCTGCTCTGGCACGCCGGCTGCAATTAAGGTCGCCGTAGCAGTAACCAAACCTGTGACAGTAATGAACGGCGTAATCGAAGAAGTCATCAAGTTAATCGAAAAGAACCAGTGGACCTACAACCTGGAAGCGGACAAGCCTGTCATCCACACGGGCGTCACCGGCAAGAGCGGCCAATGGAAATGCGCAGCGGTCGTCGGCGGCAACGGTGAGCACGTGCTCTTTCTCTCGATTTTCCCTGGCATCGTCCCTGCCAATCGGCGCGCCGCCTGTTCAGAACTCCTGAACCGCATCAACTTCGGGCTGACCCACGGCTGCTTTGAACTCGATTTCGACGATGGCGAAATCCGCTACCGAACCTGCGTGCCGGTCCTTGAGGGTCAGTTGGCGCCCCAGGCCGTCGAATACCTCGTCTTCACCAATTTGTTCGCCGTTGACCGCTTCTTTGCCTCCATCATGAAAGTCGTCTTCGCTGACATCAGCCCCAAAGAAGCCTTGCGGCCAGCCAATACCCACCCCGCAACCCAAGCCCGGTTTGAATTGAACTGATTACCCCCTAATCTCATGAACTCATACCTCCTCCTCGCCACGGTCATCCTGAGCGCGCTAACGCTTCTTATCCTCATCGTCGTCGCAACCCGCCGCCGCATCGCCATTGATCCGGAAACCCTGCGCCCACAGTTCGACGCCGTCCTCGCCGAAAGCCGGCGGATTGAACAATCCGCCCGGGATGAATTCGGTCGTCAAAGAGAGGAATCGTCGCACTCAGCCACCGCTCTCCGCGACGAGGTCACCACTAACATTAATGGAGGCTTGGAAACCCTTCTGAATCGCCAGGGTGAGGCGCAGCGGGCAACGGAAACCAAACTGGAAAGCTCCCGCAGCAGTGTAGAGGAGCGTCTGCGGGAGTTCGGCAGTACCAGCGAATCCCGGCTCTCTGCGGTTAGGCAGGAGTTGAATAAAAGCGCGGCGCAATCACGCACCGAAACTCGTCAAGGTTTTGCCGATTTCCAGACGGCCATTACAAATGCCCTCAGTACCTCCAGCCAGGGTCAGGAAACCCAACTCTCCAACTTTGCGCTGCGCCTCGACAACGTCGGCCAAGCCCTTGTCCAGCAGCTCGACAACATTCGCGGCACCGTCGAAGCGAAGCTGACGGCTCTTCAGAACGGCAATGAGCTAAAGCTGGACGAAATGCGCCGCACCGTGGACGAGAAGCTTGAAGGCACCCTCGACCGCCGTCTCGGCGAATCCTTCAAACTGGTCAGCGAACGCCTCGAACAGGTCCACAAAGGCTTGGGCGAAATGCAGGCAATGGCCACGAGCGTCGGCGACCTTAAGCGCGTCCTCACGAACGTCAAAACCCGTGGCACTTGGGGCGAAATCCAGCTCGGCGCGCTTCTGGAACAGGTCCTCACTCCCCAACAATACGCCTCCAACGTTGCTCCGAAACCGGATTCGGGAGAGCGCGTCGAGTTCGCCATCCGTTTGCCGGGCCGCTCGGACGCCGACAGCGTCGTCTGGTTGCCCATTGATTCCAAGTTCCCGCTGGAGGACTACCAGCGCCTAATTGATGCAGCCGAACGTGCTGATGCTGACGGGGTGGCTCAGGCCGGGAAGGCCTTTGAAACCCGCCTCCGCAACCAGGCTAGGGACATTCGCGACAAATATGTCGCGCCGCCATACACCACAGATTTCGCCGTTTTGTTCCTGCCCTCGGAGGGCCTTTATGCGGAGGCGTTGCGCCGGCCCGGCCTCGCGGACAGCTTGCAGCACGAATTTCGTGTCGCAATCGCTGGCCCAGCGACATTGGCCGCCCTGTTGAACAGCTTGCAGATGGGCTTCCGCACCCTCGCCATTCAGGCGCGTTCCAGCGAGGTCTGGCGGGTGCTTGGCGCCGTCAAGACCGAGTTCGCCAAGTTCGCCGACGTGCTTGCGACCGTTAAGAAGAAGATCGACGAGGCCAGCAAGCAGATTGATCAGACCGGCGTCCGCACTCGCGCCATTACTCGCACTCTTCGTGACGTCGAGGCCCTTCCCCTGGACGAAGCCGTTCGCCTTCTTCCCCAGCCCCAGCCAGCCGAGCCCGACTCGACCGCGGCCATAGCAGAGGAACCGTTGGAGCCCATCGCTGCCGTTTGCGATGCGCTTCCGGCGCCAGAACCTAATGGAACTACTTGGCGCCAACCAGGTCTTCGAACTTGAGGGGCTCCTCGTTACGGCGATACGGCTCGGATCTGAGGAATTCCTCGGCGCACGGCCTGTTTTGACCAGACCAATTTTTCGACACGAGCGTCATTTACTTCTGGTGGGTAACACTGCGACTATGCCTGATCCACGTTTTGCAGGAGCCAAATGACGGGGCACCGAGCGCGGAGAGTCCCGAACTGAAACCAAACCCTCGACTGCAATCAAAACCACCGCAACCAGAAAAGCCAGGCGAAGAGGCACCTACTGCCTGATGACCACACCACCAATGGCTAAAAACGGCTAACAAAATGGCTAACAAACCATAGTGAAAAATCGTGAAAAATAATTTCACAAAAGTGTTGCGTCACCCTGTAAAATCAGGATGTTTTACACCTGCAGCTAAGGAGTCGCTGGACGATTCCGACCCTCGTCTCGGATTGATCCCCACCCGATAGCTAAAAAGAAGCCTGCCTTGCGACGAGCTTCTTTCAACCAGTTCACGCCGCCAGCCTCCTGAGCCTCGGCTCAGCCGCCGACGTCGTAGCGAACCGCGCCCGCCCCTTCGCCCAATTCCTCAACCCGGTTATCTGCTCGGCCATCGTTTTCGACAACGGCACGAATTCGGTGAGGACCCCGGCAACGGTCAGGTCCGTGGGTTCTTTCTCATGGTCGAACGCCTGGTAAAGAGCCTCGACGAACACAGCTTCGATTTCGCTCCCCGTCAGGCCATCAGTCGCCTTTGCCAATTGCCGCGTGTCGAAGTTCTTTGAATCCCGCCCAAGCTTGGCGATTTGGATGTTCCAGATGTCCTCACGCTCGCGGTCATTGGGCAAATCGACGAAGAACAATTGATCCCACCGACCGGCCCGGAGCATTTCCGGTGGTAACTGGGACACGTCATTGGCCGTGGCGACAACAAACACCGGCGCCACCTTTTCCTGCATCCAGGACAGAAACGTGCCTAGCACCCGAGCGGACGTGCCGCCGTCAGTCGCGCCGCTGCTCTTGCTGCCGGCCATTCCCTTTTCAGCCTCATCCATCCACAGCACACAAGGCGCAATCGCCTCTGCCGTCTGAATGACTGAACGAAGGTTGAATTCACTCTGCCCCACCAGGCCGGCGAAGATCCGCCCAGCATCCAGTCGGAGCAGCGGCACGCCAAAGACGCTGGCAGTCGCTTTGGCCGTCAGCGATTTCCCCGTTCCGGGTATGCCGATAATGAGCAGCCCCTTCGGAACCGGCAGGCCATACGCTCGGGCCTTCTTGCCAAACGCGTTACGCCGCTTCAATAACCAGTCCTTGAGCACGTCCAAACCGCCGATGGAGGCCAGCGATTCTTTCGTCTCGATGATTTCGAGCAGCCCGTTCTTCTTGATAGCATGGGCTTTCTCCCGGGCAATGACAGCCGGCACAATCCCCTTGGCTTCCACAACCGAAAGCGCGAAAGCGTTCTCGGCTTCCATGGTGGTGAGACCACCGGCCGCGTCCAGCACGGTTTCACGTTCCTGTTCCACCATCGCAGGAAGCTGGGCAGACTCAATGATGCCGTCGAGCACCCGGCGAAGTTGTTCCTTTCCCGGAAGCGCGAATTCCAGAACCGTCAACTCGCGTTCCAGTTCAGGCGGCAAACAAAGCCGGCAACCCAATATAACGAGCGGTTTGTTGCGGATTTTGGCGTGTTGCAACGTGTCTTTCAACTGCCGCAGCAACACGGGATTGGGGTCGCCGCTCAAGAACAGGTGGAAATCCCGCAGGAGGACGATTGTTTTCTCGGACAATTCCTGGATGGCCAACAAGGCTTCCATCGGGTCATTGGCCTGACGGGCTGCTCCTTTCTCGGTATCGACCAAGCCCGTCGTCGTTGACCAGGCATACAATTTGAAGCCAACCTCTTTGGCGATGTTCTTCATTTGGACCTCGACGCGTTGTTCTTCGGGCGAGACTAAGAACAGACCTGCGTATCCCGCCCGGATGTAGTTGATGATTTTCCCTTTCATATTAGAGCGCGAATTTGCGGTGTCCGAGTTTGGGGAGTTGGACGATTTGATGTTTGGCATGTGGTATTTCTTTCTTTTGAGGTTCGTAAGTGTGTGTGGCCCTGCAGTGGTCATCGGCGGTGCCCATGTCCACGTGTCGGGTGTGTTTGCAGGAACGGCTGCCGTCCGCGGCCACACGGCGGCACCAACCCTTGCAAGAGCAGGATGTGGTTCCATCGACATATTGCAGGGTTTGATATTCGACGTTCGGGTTGGAGTCGGACGCAAAAGTCCAGACTTTGCGGATTGATTTGGTCATTTCCGTGGAGCGTTGCAGAGCAAGACGATTTCCCTGATAGGCCAGGACTCAACCAGAGGCGCAGCGACTTGCTCATTTTCGCCGCACAGCACCCACAGGGATAGCACCAGCAGCGTGATCACCTGGCCGCCTGTAAGCTTCTTGTCCGGGTCCCAGGCAGGCACGTGGAAAATCGGCTGGGGCGTCTGGTACAGAGGGGCGTGATCGCTCTGCTCGCTGGCCTGTTTAGCAATGGCTTGCACGTGGTGACGCGGCAAGCCACGAAGCCGGGGAAGGTAGGCGGCACCGTAGAAGGTGATACAGCCAGTGAGCGCCACGCGTTCTGGGGACGGATTCATGGCTGCACCCCCAAGACTCGCTTAATTTGATCTCGAATCTGGGTTAACTCCTCAACAGTGGGTTCTCGCTCTTCCAACCATTCTGGAATTAGGCCCACCAGAGTTTCAGCTACGGAGCGCAGCTTCGGAAGCAACTGCGGCGCGGTAGCCAGAAGCTGCACCCAATCCTCCGTCGTTTTAGAGTTGAAACTCTTGTGAACGCTGGCGACCAGAACCTCGCCGTCATACAGGAACGCGGCAGTGTGGTTTGATCGCGAGCGTTTGATTGTCAGTCTTTTTGTTGTCATTGTGGGTTAGTGGAGTTGTTCGCGCTCCAAGGGGATCGGCTCCCGATCCTTTGGAATCGCCTCTTTGGCAATTGCCTGGCGTTCGCGCTCCTTGGCTTGTGCCTCGGTCTTGAAGGTCTCTCGGAATTCCTGGCCTTGATAGGGGCCGACCAGGTTGCCCCAGGTGACGGTGCAGCCGCTGCGTTCGGCCCAACGGTTGAATTGGAATAATGATTGCATGGGTGATGGTTTCCTTTGGTTTGTTGATTATTCGGGGATTTGAACAATGCGCAGGACGCGAGGGCCACCACGGCTGGTGAGTGCGATGCGCAGCGAAGTTTTATCCGGTGCAAAGTATTGCTCGATACTTCGGTAGGCGAACGGCACCCAAAAACAGGGCAGCACTCGGGCAGCTCCGGCCATGCAGGCTGGCGCCGCGACTTGCAATTGAGACTGCCAGCCAGGAGGCTGTGCCGGCTTCGGCTGAGCGGCCGGAGAAGAGAAGCTATTCGGAGGCGAACTAAGGCTGCGTGCCGGTCTTGATTTCCTCCGTCATGGCGATGGCTTCGTTCAACCTGACCATCGGCTCAGTCAGATTGTGCTCCCAGTTTTGCTGGAGGTTCTTTGCAGCGGCCAGCAACTCTGGCAGCACATTGGCGGCGTGGCAGGCATAAGTTTCGTTGGCCAACGTCTCCTTGCTTACCAGAACAGTGGCCATCATTGGGGTTTTGCGCCATGGTAACGGCGTGATTCGGTTCACCAGTTCGGTCAGTTTCATGGTTCCATTTAGTGATGGTCGGCATCGAAGCAGTCCTCGCAAATCTCAGCGCCATCCGGGCAACCGATGACATACGGAACAACTTCCCCGCATTCGTCGCACCTTTCAGCGGTGCCAAGCAGTTGGCGAGCTTCCAGGATGAGCGCGTTGAGGGTGGCGATTGCGTCCTCCGATGTCGGATTGAACGGCTGGCCATCGTCGCCCGATTCGCCTTCGTGCGTCAGTTCAGAGACCTTCTTCACGAACCGGAGCAACTGCCACTGTGACTTGGCGGTTTCCACGACTGCTTCAAGCGCGGCCTGATCGTTTTCGTAAAGCCCGCAGGCATCGCAACGCTGGATGGCGTATGCTGGCGCCTGGTCGTTGCCGGTGTTGCAGAAAAGCCAGCCCTGCCCGTGGCAACTCTGGCAGCACGGCCGGTTGCATGGTGTGTTCTCAACGAGATCGTCTTTGGCACTTTGGCCGCAATAGAAGCAGAGGTCGGTGTGCGGACTGAACAGATGCTCCGCGGGTTGTTCAAGCCTGGGTTTCTTTGGTTCGTTCATGATTCTCCCCTTTCGCCTTATCGAACTTGGTCTCCCCGAAATCAAGCCAAACCCAGGCAGCGACGTAGCAACCGTTGTCGTCACCCTCACTGAGTTTTGCTTCGTCATCAATTTCAACTTCGCCTTCCTCTTGATGTCTTTCCCGGGCGAGAGCGATAATAGCGATCCTTCTTGATTCGGCCTTTGCATGACAGTCATCGCACAGCCCGTTATCCGTTAATGCATCGGCGGATTGATTGCATTTAGAGCAGAGCATTGATGGTGTTCCTTTCCCATTGCAGGCAGGTTTCGCGTGATGAGTGCGAGAAGGCGACGACCTCCGGGTTTGATGCCAGCCGCACCTCCCATTGTTGAGTTGTTAAATCGAACTCGACCGTGCTGGCGCGTTGAATGTCGAGTCGCCCGATCTCATTGAGTGGCAGGGCCTCTGTCCAGAGACAGCGGGCAGTGCCGTCCGGTGCAAACGTGATGATGTCTTTTGTGTGGTTCATTTCGTTCTCCTTTTTCCTGACCGGCTTGTCGCGGCCAAACCCGTCTCCCAATAACGGCATGGCGTCCCGTGAATGGCGATCCAGGAGCTTCAGGGCTTCTTCGTTTCCGAGACCCACTCGTGGCCATTGCGGCAGACCAGCGTGGTCTTTTCACCGTCGATCACAGTCTTTTGCGTGTCCCAGAGGATTTCCGTCGTGCCTTGGTATTCGCAAGCGCCGTCCGTTCCGATGTCCGTCAATTGTGCGATGGCAAAGACCGTTTCCAGCGTGCCCTTGGCGGATAGTCCGCACTTCGGGCATTGGGGCGTTTTGATCTTCATTTCAATCCCTCCTCGACCGCCTCGCGCACGATGTCGGAGGCGATTTCCAGGTTTTGCAGGCATTGCTCCTGCGCCTCGGTGGATTCGCCGCACTCAGCCCCGTCAAGGTCCACCACAAAGACCCGGGGCCAGGTCCTTGGCTTGCCAGTGGCGTAAGCGCCAGTGACACAGCCCTTGTGGACTTCGATTACGATGGTCTTCATTTATTCGGAACCTTTCAGTCGGCTGAGTCTTCGGCGGGATTGCTCGTCCTGCCATTCACGGCGCATGAGACGCTTCAGGTATTCGATGGCACCCTTAAGCTGGTGCCGAAGGCTGGCGGGAGCGATTCGTAGCAACTCCGCCGCGGCCTCTTTCAGCATTTGAGGCAGGTAGCCATGAATGGAACCGACCGGCTCATCGGGTTTGTAGTAGGAGCCGCCCAGGGAGGCGTTGCCCTCGACAAGTTCGCCGCGCACGATAGCACGGGCAGTGACTGTCACATCATAAGGCAGATAGCCTTCCTCAGAAGGATCAGGGCCGTCGCCGTCCCAGCGGAAGGTCTGGTCGGGATCGCGACTGGATTGGAAAACCACATTGGGAGCAATACGCCTTAACCGTTCACAAATTTCTTTTTGCATACAAAGACAAGGTTTTGACGTTTTTCACTCGGAAGCTTTGAGGCGGTTGTCCCAGCATCGTTCCTCGCAAATCCACTTGCCCTGATGCAAATGGGCCGTCTCAGCCAAACAGGGCAAGTGGCAGAGCGAGCATTTTATTTCGTAAGCCTTCCGCCATCGCGCCACTGTGAAATCCCGGCATTTGGGGTCGCCCAGCGGTCCATAGATGTTGCCAATATCCCGTGCGGTTACCGGAGCAATTACGTTGACCCACAGGCGCTCGACATCCGGATAATTGGCCGGACGGACTGCCTCGTCGCCGTCGAAAAACCGATTGGCTTTGGTCACCGCTTCCTCAATGGAGCGGGCGTTTACGTCGATGCCGAAAGAGTGGAGCTTTGTGCCCCACCTGAATTGGAATTCAAATAAGTTCATTGGCTGCCTTCCTTTGGCCAGTCCTCCGCTATGGTAGTAACCGTAATGTTCTTCGGGCCGGACAGGATCTGCGCTCCGCCGATCATGCCGTCGTGCTTGGCCAGGATTTCGTTTATCTGGCGGCAGAGTTGCCGCGTTTTCGATGATTTGCCCAGGCCGCGCTCGTTGAAGTCAGCCTGGATTTGAACCGTGAAGGTGATTGCTTTCATTGATCGTTCCTTTTTTTGATCGCCCGCAGAGTTTTGGGTTGAACCGCAGGTCAATTCCTCTTGCCTGGCCAAGGTTCCAATTCAACGCCGCACACGCCGACAGAAGCCTCCGCTGCCAGCCTGTGCTCGAACCCAACCTCCTCGCCAAACTTGACCGCGTTCTCGATGGCCTGCCGGGCGGCATCCCTCAATTCCTTGTTGGGTTGGTCAGCGTCAGTGGAGATTTGCACTCTGACTCTGACGGTTGCTTCAATGGTTTTCATTTGTCCTCCCGGAATGCGAAGTAGTAGCGAGGATGGTGCTGAAACAGGAGCGACCCGAGTTTGCGGTGGGCCTTTCCTCTCACTACCACAAACGGGGCAGCGAAGCCGAGGACCTCGAAGTCGTTGGACAGTTCCGCCGCGCTCCACACCTGGCCATGTCTGGCTTCCAAGACTGAGCGTTCTGCCGGTTCACTGTTGACTCGGAGCAGGAGCGCCCGCCGGATGCCTTCGGTGGGATCAATCGATTTGGTTTCCATAGTGATCAAGATTGAAGAAGCCTGGGTCGCTCCCTTGCTTAAGCAAGGCCCTGGCGGCTTGCCTTCCGTCCAATTTCTTCCTGCTCACGGTCTTTACATCCCCGGAGCAATCCCCTTGGGTGATCAGGTGATGCAGCGTGTCTAATTCCACTGCGCCGATGGGTGACTCTGAAAGCACCTCCACCTGAAAGACCGTGCGATAGAATTTCCTGGTAGTCATGGTGCTTCTGGTTCGGGATGAGACTTTAGCGGCCGCGGGTCAGCAGATTGCAGAACCCGCCGCACTCGATGGGTTTTTCGCTCGGCCAGGGCTTCCAAGAAGCCGTTGCCAATGTAACGAACCACTCCCTCGCGCCGTAATTTTCGCGGACCAATGAACCATTCGATGCGCTGACCAACGCTGAAATTTCTATGATTGATTTGCATGTTGAACTCCTTTGCGTAATTCCTGATGGCTGCAATCGCCATGGCGGGGAATTTTTCTGCCAACCAAACGCCTCGCCGCCAGCCTGGAGCGAAGTCACGGCTTACAGAGATCCCGCCGCGAACCACCTGTCACACGCAAGTTGCTTGGGTCGAGTCCTGCTTGGTTGGGTTTAGTAGGCCGTTGATGTAATCCAATCTGAATCGATATGCCGCACGTTCATCCTGGAAGTAAGCGATGATGCCATCGTCGTTACAGACCGCATACCAATCCTTCGGACCGGCATCATTCTGCCACGATCCAGGCGCCATAACGCTTACGACCTCCAACAACTCATCCAAGGTTCTCGCTTGCTGCGGTTGCTGCATGTCAAATGGCAGATAAGGCTCGGTTCCGTCCTCGCTTTGCATCAAGCTGGAATCAACGGGGTTGCCAGAATTGTCTTCGTACTCAACCGGGTTGCCGGCCACGAATTGCTGCGAAACGTATTTACCTTTGTCAGTGTCGAATTCTTGAATGACAAAGCCAGTGGTGATCTTGTTGATAAGCATTAGCTTTAGTCCCTTTCAGTTTGCTCTCCCCCTGGCGCGTGGAAGAATTATTTTCACTCACCAGATGGGCCACGCATGAATCTCCTTGGAGCCGGTTCCGAAATCATTGGATGGTCCATACCTCCCGGGTATCTTCGTCGAGTTCGCCGATGGAGCCGAAAAACTCACTGTTCTGCTTCACGCACTCGGCCGGGTGCGGAGCGCACTCTTGCGGGCGGTAACCACAGTAAAGGTCGCGCAGAGTCGTGGTCGTCTGCGCCAACAGCGCCAGGGCGCGTTCGAGTTGTTGTTCTTGCGTCATTTCTCGCCCCACCTTTCTAATTCGAGATTCGGCTATGGCCAACACCCGCTGTGTCCATTCGAGGTCAGTCGCCGTCATGTCTGTGGCGCCCCGCCTATCTTCAAGCAATTTGACCGTGAGTTTCATTGTTTGATTCCTCCGCATACGTGGGTTCGCAAGACCAGGGCAAGAGGCCAAGGCGGACTGTCCATCCGCCCTGGCTCAGTTGAATTTTGTCACTGCGCTTCGACCGTCACCTTCAGGCTGGTCGAATCGCCTGCAAACCATTTCTGCACGTAAAGCGTGCCGACGATGGGTGCTTCGCCCTGGGTCTGAACCTCGGAGAATTTCACTGTGTTCTTAGTTTCCTTTTCGCGGGCGAAAGTCACCGTTTTCAATTTTTGAGACATGATTGGAATGTTGTTGATTGTTGATGGTTGACACAAACCCACCGCATTTGCGGTCGGGAATTTATTGCTGATGCAAGAGTGGAGCAGACGGCGCTTTATCCCCGGGTCTCCTCACCACGAACCGCGCCGCCTTGCTCCACAACGTTATCTTCCGGGCTGAGGCTGGTCGGCTTCTTCAATCGCGCCTAACGCCTCAGCGAGTTGCTGGCGGAGTCCGAGGTCAAATGCCGCCGACTTGGAATCCATTTCGATGGTCTCCCGGATCAGGTCCGCGGCCCATCTGGGCAGAGTCCATTGAACAGGGGATTGGTCCGCGTTCATGCTCCTCCTTGAGTCGGGTTAACCGCGCGACGGCCGAAGATTCTTCGCAGACCATCCGTGGCGTGAATCGCTCGCTCGACTGCCGGACGCAGTGCTTCTCCATCGACTACGACCGGCGATTGCCACGCATCCAGCCATTGCAGCCAGGCTAACTTAACCGTGCGCCTGCCCATGCTCGTCACAAAATAAAACGCCTGACCATCGGCCTGTGGCCAGGAGACCAATCGACCAACTTTCAAACCGGGGCCGAGGGATTTGTCGAATTCCTGAATCTCGGCCATCAGCTCCTGCATTTTCTTGACCTCCGCATCAAAATCTTCGCCAGTCGCGCGCGAGTTATACGATATTGACGCTCGCCCGGTGAATTCCCGTATCTGGTGGAGGATTTGTTTAGTTGTCGGTTTCTGCATGTGTGCTCCTTTCGAAGGCCGGCGAGGGCCAAAGCGCAAGCGCCGGATTAGTTTTGTTCTCAGAGACCACGACTTCGAATCGTCGTGCAGGGGTCGGTTACCCGTTCCACACCCGCAAAGCGCCCGCCGCGCTCCATTGCTATCTCCCGGGCAGTCTTGATGCAGAATTTGCGAATGGTCCTTAACGGGAGGCGGTCCTGCTCACAGGCGGCGTATTGGGTGGAATCCTGGACGTGATTACCGGCCGCGTAAACGAGCTGGCCACCAATCCAGACATCGTAGCCATTGATGTTGTATTGGCCGCGCACGGCTGGTAATGGTTTGGTTCGATTGCGCTGGCTCATTTTGCTGGCGCCTCCCTTGCCACGCGTCCAATCAGCGTGGCGAGCTTCTCCCATCCGGCCGGCAACCTGGGTTGGCCAGCCGCTTCGAGTTGCTCGAAGTTGGGATAGTGGTTGATGGCCGATTCGACTCCCGGAGGGCCGTCGCCCAACAGATCTTTGAGCCTGCCGCCGAACGCGGCAAGCATCTCATTCCAGGATCCAATCGCCTGAACCAGTGCTCGCAGATCGCGCTTCTCCCAGAAGTGGCCCTCGTCGCTCACATGCTCCAGGCAGCCAAGTTCTTTGGCCTTATCGAGCAGGGCAATGACGGACAAGTGGCATCGCAGGAAGTTGGGCACACCGCCGCAGTTCGGGTCACTCGCATACTGGGTCTTACAAAATGACCCCCAGTGCCAGCCCGCGAGCCGGGTTTTGATCGGGCCACGATCGGTCTCAATCGTGTCTGGGAATTGGCATAGGCCGAAGTTGGATCCCTCACAGCCTTCGCCCGGCCAGGCAGTAAATGCAATGATGCTGGTGGGCACTACGCGCACGTAAGTAGTGATGCCTTGGCGTTTCTCATAATTGGAACGAGGCAATTCGACACACTCTTCGGCCTCAATCAAAAGCCCGCGCAGCGGGTCGTCTTTATCGCGTTGGTCGGCATTGCGCTGATTGCCCGACAATTCCACGATCTCACCGAGTTCTTTCAACGGTAGATCGTGGGCAGTCTGGTGCAGTGCATCGATGACTTTTCGTGCAAGAGCATTGCTGCCTCGCGTTTTAAGTGAATAATGGATCGTGAGTCCCATAGGGTTTATTCCTTTCGGGTTTAGTCTTCGCAGACAAGTTGTTGGTCTCCGCAAAACGGGCAGAATTTCGGCTCGCCCGGATACGGGTAGTTCTCGGCTTTTTTCGGATGTTCCACGCAGGATGGTTCCAGGAGGATTTCGAACTCCCGATCACAACCTGCGCATTGGTAGGTCTTGCTCTCTCCAGCGTTCATTCAATTCAATGACTCCTCTCTTGGCAGCGGTAGGCTGGCATCTTGACCAGGGCCACGTCCTCAGCGTGTAAACCGACACCGACATCTTCGGCCCATTCTTCAGTGTCGTTTGGCCAGGGATGACCCTTGACGGAATGCGCCCACCATTTAATCGGGTTATCTGCCGGAAGGTTTGATGCGGGTTCGATGGCAATCAAAGTGTTGGCCGGCAGGATGCGCCGCTCTCCGGGATTGCCGTGGATTGTTTCGCACGTAGTGCGTGCCATTTGCATGGTGCATGCCTTGGTTGAGTGAATAATGGAAGGTAAGTCCCATGACGTTCTCCTTTCGTCTATGTCTTAGCTGAGTTCGTTCAAGAGCACTTCGGAGCACCAGCCATCTATGAACGTGATACTGGCGCTGTCATCCCCGAAGTATTGGATGCTCAGAAGTGTCCCAATGCGCGAGCAGGCGCCGCCATCCGGGTCATTCCAGGTAACTTCATCACCCGGGTGAAGATGGCGGCGCCAGTTGCTCTTTCGGAGCCTGCTCGGCGCACGCTTTTTCTTGTGGATTGGCGCTTTGGTTTTCACTTAGTTCCAATTTTTGCCGCAGCCATTGCGATGTGTTCATGGTTGTAATGTTTTCCGCGGTGATGATGGCAGCGCCTCCCCCGTAAGCATCCACGCGGGGTTTAGAGCAATCGTGCGCCCACTCAAGCTCTACGCGATCTTCTGAATTAAACTTTTTAAGAAGATGCTGAATAAAGACGCATACCGCATCGATTCCTCCATCCACGGAATGCAACCAAATACTGTTGTCGTGATCCTGATCGACCTCAAAACTCCAGTCATCCAGCACGTCCACAAATTCCGAGGGCACGTCATCCGGTGCGGGTTCTTCACTGTCCCGAAAGCGATGAGCCTCCGCTTTAGCGGCCAGGTCCAGCGCGTATTGTTGTTGGGTGGCGTCCTTGAGCGGGAGCACCAGACTGAAGTTGGTGAAATAATCGGCCATGTCTTTTCCTTTCGTTGAGTTTTCAATTCTGGTTACGGATAGATTCCATGCAGTTCGATTTCGAAGTGGCGAGTCGCAGCCGCGGCGGTTTGGGCAAAGTCGAGCCGGTGCCGGCGACAATAGTGCCGCAAGTCGGCCAGCAGTTCGATCAGGGACTCCTCTTTAGGCAGACCCAAGCGGGCCAGCAGTTCCCTGGCTCTTTGCGCCCGCTTGGCGCTCTGGGCTTTGGGATTGAAGGCGGTCATCACCTCGCCCCTCATGAATCGGACCCAGTGCGCCGCCTCGTTTCGCGACTGGAAGCGGGCAATTTCCTGGCCGTCCCGATAAACCGTCGCCTTCAAATCGGGCCGCTCTTCGCATGGTTCATCCTCGATTCGGAAGTCACGGCAACGATAGCTGGGGTGCCGGTAGAGTTCCTGGCTGCGCCTGATCTGGACCAGGCGCACAATGCAATGATCGAGCAAACCGACACCGCCATCGTCATCACGGGGAACCAGCAGCGGGATTTTAATGCGCCCGGTGCTGTGGCCGATGCGGCCAACTACATCGCATTCTTCGTTCCAGTCCAAGCCGGTTTCCGGGTCTCCGAGGAAGACGCGCGCTGTGGCCCGGCCTTCACGCAACCGCTCCAATATCTGTACCAGATCAAAGGGCGTTTCCTCATGGTAAGCGGTGCCATTGATGATGCGGTATCGGATGACGTGGTGAACGCCCTCGGGTTTGGCCCCACCTTGCATCTGCTCGCGTGGAGCATGGTGATATTGTTCGGGTGTGATTGGTTTCATGGTTCTTTCCTTGAGGTGATCTAATCTCGCGGATCCGCGAGCAGGTGTTTGTATCGGGCGGCGATTTCCGGCGTCTCGAATTGATAAACCCGAACTCTCGACAAGGCTTGCCGCACGCGCTGGCAGTCACGGAACAGCGCAACTTGATATTGCTGAGAATACTTGCGGCCTGCCGGTTCACCGCCTTTGAGAGCGATTCGTCGATCCAGCGCCCGGATCCGTTCGCGCTGCCACTGCTCGGCATCCATGGCGTCTCCATTCCAGCGCAGCCGGATCCTCTTGCCCTGTGCCAGAGCCTGGGCAGCGGCCTTCAGGAGCGCGAGGTATTCGTGGACGTAGGTGTATTGCCAGCGTTTAATCATGGTCGAGCCTTTCAAACAGTGCCGGGTGAATCGTTCGGGCTTGAGTCTCGCTGACGCGCTTGCACTTTTCGCGCAGGTAGTCCAGTGCCACGCCGCTGAAGTTGACCGGGGAATTGAGGCGGTCGAACACGCCGACAAAACCTTCGTAACAAGCCTTGCCGCTCCTGAAGTAGAGGCCATTGCAGACGCAGACGGCCACAATGGTGCTGCTGGATCTTCGTTTGGAACGGTCCTCGAACTCCTGATAGAACCGGATGCCTTTCATAAGAGGAGGATTCAAGATATTTGAGCAGATTCACCCCGCGCAGCCTCTACTAGGACCGGTGTGAACGCTCCACGTGTTTTGGTTGCCATGTGTGCATCCTTCAATTGTTGAACAGCTTGATAGTTTGCTCGCTCGGCCCAAGGTTCTCGCCCAAGAGGAACGAGAGTTGGCCGATGATCATTTTCAGGTCCGCCGACTCGGGGCACTTGCCGTGGGGAACCTCGTTGATGGCCTCACCCAAAGAACGGATGATGCCGTGCGGATTGTGGGCGCCGTATTTACAGGCGACTGCCAGTTCATGCAGTTTGGGTGTGTCCATAATTGTCCTTTGTTGTCGTTAATAGGCGGCCGGCAGCGATTCGTGCAGCCAGCGCCAAGTTGCGCTGTTGGGGCAGCGGCGCAGAGCATCATCCAAATGAACCTGGCAACGAGGCCCATGGTCGATTGGGTAGGCGTGGAGTTTGGAAGTACTCACCCAACTGATGAGCCTCTTCCGGGTTCGTATTTTGCAATATTTGCACGTCGCCGCTGTCATTGGATGAGTTCAATTTCGAGGATTTGGCAGATGTCGGACGCCAGCACCGCAGCCGCTTCATCGCCCGACTCCATTAGTCGGCGAATCAAAACAGCTAAGGATCGAGGCGAGACCTTGCACTCCAGGCGAGCGGCGGAAATCTTTCCCCGTATTCCCTCCGGCGTGCGAAACTTGAAGCAGTCTCCCCGGGCCGGCACGAAGCACGCCTCCAGGTGTGAATCAATGCCCTGGTTGACGGCAGCGACGACGTTTTGGCGGTCCTCGCCCACGAGGCTCATGCTGTAACCGGCTTTCGGCGCGGCCTTGGCAATCGCTACGCCGAGCCTATCGGTCCAGATAGAGGAGGATGTTTTCATGTTTTGAGGAAGTGATTCTCAAAGTAGTCACAGGCTTCCGCGCCCATTTGCCGGCGATGAATGATTTGATGCTCACCCTATCTTTGTCCCTGGGGTAACCGAAGCGCCGGAAAAGCAACCTGCCTAGCCCTCCAGAAACACCCACGAGCGCAGGCCAATGGGCACCTGCAGGAGAGAATCGGCTAGGCCAAGGTGAGTCTTTCCCTCGCGCTTGGAACGACGGCTCCACCAGTAGAAGCCTACGGGCTTGTTCAGCTTTCGGGCCAAGGCCAGCGCAAAGCGCACGTGACGCTCAGGGTTCACCTTGGGCACGAATACCAACGGTCCGACGCGGTAGCATTTCAGCGTAAATGTTGTGTTCATTCGCTCACGGGGCTGCACTCGGACTTTGCCTCGATCGCAGGTGATTTCTTTGGTTTTGTCGTGTGCTGGTTTTCATGTGCCGACTTTTTGTTGGGAGATAGCCGTGGCCTTGGCGAGATATTCGGGTTTTTTGGTCCGTTGCTGGACCACGCCAAGAGCTTCCTCCAACGCCCGGGTAGCTTTCTCGCAGTCGGGACCTTTGAAGCCGACCGCGTCGATGGAAATGTCTCCATGTGGAGACACGATGATTTCAATGGTTCGTTTCATTGCAGGGATTTGATGTTCCTGCGGCGGCGAAGACATCGGCCGCAGGAGTTGTTAAGATGAACCGGGTGAACTCTGGGTTGTTTTGTTGGTTTCCCAGGGAAGTTGCTCGTCCTCGTATTTCCAGCAACTGTTCACGCTGGTTATTACCTTGCCCGCAGCGGGGTCCGGGGAATCGTTATCCAGCAGAACATCCACCCATTGAACGCCAATAACCGTGCGTGCTTTCTTGCGAACCCGGACGATGGAACCTTTGGTTGCTGGCGAATCGAGCGACTGAACCCGTTGGCCGACCTTGTATTGCCTCAGAAGTTTGCTGACGCGAGAACTGCTCATGTTACAGCGATGACCAATTTGATGCCGCCGTCCTGTTGTTGGGAGCGCCTGACCAGATGGCCTTTCTTGCGGGCCTCCTGGGTGGCCTTGTGAACGCCGTAAAGCTGCAAGAGCTTGCCGTAGTTCTGGCCGACTTCCGCTTCAACGTGGCCTCCCCACAGGTCGGCTGTGAGACCGAATGAACCGTCCGGCTCTCTTTTCAGGGCGATATCGTAGGGGCCTTTAAGCTGAACGACGAAATCGCCTTTGATCTTGTTTTGGTAATAGCCCCGGGCTTCGGCGTTTTGGAGCAGGGACAGGCCCAACTCGTGGCAGGCGGAGCGCAGGGCGCCGATATCTTTGATTTGCGTTTTGATGGTAGTGAAGTGACTCATTTGCTGGATGGGGTTGAGAGTTTGGGTAAACGGAACGGCGATCCCGATGAAGGAACCGCCATCCCATTTGCCCCGGCATTGCGGTCAAGCCGGTTCAGGCCGCCAGATGGAATTTCCGCCGGCCCATTTCGCCGAAGCGTTGAACCAGTTCGGTGGCATCCTGATAAGCAAGTCGATTGGCCGTGTCACGCAACTGCGAGAGGCCGTCAACAAGCTGGGTCCGGGCTTTTCTGCTGTCCCGGTATTCCTCGGCGGTCTTGGAGAGCAGTTCTTTGCGAACCGACTCTAACTGCGCTTCCATTTCGCCGTCGTTCACGAAGTTCATCTGCTTGAACTGATCGATGAACTTTACGAGGCGATTGAGCGTTTTCTGATGCACGCCGGTGTCACACGTGTTGATGCTTTCCAGCATCTCCTGGCAGAGTTGAGCCGTCTGTTCGCGTAGAGTGGCAACGCAATCGGCGACGAATGCTTCAGCGTCGGCCCGAATCTTTCGAGCAGCGTCCTGGGCCGCCTTCTCCCGCGCCTGGATTAATTGTTCCTGGTCACTCAGGGCCAGCAGGTCCAGGCCCAGCCGATCCGGCACCGCGATCTGGAATAACTGGATGTCGAACCCGAAGAACCGCTCCATTTTTCCCACAGGCGGGAACGCCGCTTCGATGCTGGCCACCAACCGTTCGGGGTCAGAGACCAGCTTCCGGGCCATGGCCTGCCATTCCTTGGCGGCGCTTTCGCGCAGTTCACCATATTTCTGGATGAACGCCTCCTTGGCTTGCCAGAATTCAGTTTCCAGTTCTTTCAACTTCCCGGTCACATCGGCCAACTTGGTGTTCGGCACAAAGTGAGCCAGGCCATTGAGGAAGGGGAACGTATTGCCTTCCAGGAGGGCATGCGCCCGGCCTTCAATGAGGGCCAATTGCGCCGTAGCCTCTTTGGGCAGGAGACGCTTGTGGCCGAGGCTAATCAGCCGGTCCGACACCTTCCGGGAATCCAGCCCGATGTCTTCGGCGCAGAGTTTCTTGCAGCCACGCCAGAATCGAACCGAAACGCTGATTAACACCCCCTCCCGTGTAAGAACCTGCAACAGATCATGATTGTTTTGCATTGATTCTCCTCGTTGGTTAGCACGTCGGTGGCGGCATTTTGCGCAAGCGATCCCAGATGCGGATCACGACGGCCAGCCCGACCAGGGCCAGCAGCAACACTGCAATCGGCACGAGTTTCACGGCCGCAACGACAGCGACCACAACTCCGGCTGCAATGCCGCAGGCGACGAGCACGGTTTTGAGTTTTTCCTTATCCAGACCGCCCAGTTTGGCATTGATCTTCTCTTTCATTCTCGGCCAACTCATTCTGCACTTCCGCTTGGTTCGAGAACCGGCCGCTCGTTTTTCAGAGCGAGTCGATTTACGGCTGGCCTTCTGCGCACCAACTGCTGGCTCGGCGTTGGTCCTGGCTGCCTGCGGCCCCTGCTCAGTTGGTCCCCTTTCGGTGAGCAACTTGAAATCCGCAGGAATGGCGGGATTGAACGGGTCTTTTTCATTCATATTTTTTCCTTTCGATGGGTCTAAAGTTGCGGAAGCCGGGGAAGCTGCTCTCCGGCTCCCTGATGGTTTAGATTTTCACGCTTTGGATCTCGCGAAGTTTGCTTCGGACCGTGTCGATTTCCTTGGTCGTGGCACGCTGCTCCTTTTCGGCCGCTTTGAGCAGCGAGACCGCTTCCGCTAGGTCACTAATCACGTCGCGAAGGTTGGTTTTGATTCGGTCGATGTGTTCGAGTGCGGTTTTGAACGGGGAGCGATTTTCATCGCCTTCGCCATTGCCATTGTTATTGGCGCGTAGGTTGCCGCGCTCCGGTGTCGTCGTTGCAGTCGTGGACATGGTTTGCCTTTCGGTTTCCGTCGGGTTTTCGGCTGCGGCTGCGGACGGAGGCACAGCGGCGGCGTTCTCGTTTGGAGAAGGGTCTTGGACGGCGGCGGCTTGCTCACCCGCGACTGGCGACACCGGTGTGGCGGCGACAGGCGGCACAGGCGTCGCAGCACAATCCAGGCGGACCGGCGAAACGACCATGGTTCTGTTCAGGCCCAAGAACACCAGCGGCGAAAGCTCGTCGTCGATTCGGATTTCGTGAAACCCGAACCGCAACGCCCGCAGCAAATACGTGCGATTGAGGGCGATCTCGAAGGGTTTGCCGAAAAGTTGAACGTCCGGCACTGCCATGCGAGTGTCCTCCTTATCATCCCGACCTCGTCCCTTAACCCACAGCCGGTTAGCGGCAACTTCCAAAACGACGGTCTGCGTCGAGGTGTCTCCGCCCGGAAGCAGTGGCACCGCTTGCTGCATCATTTGGACCGACTCCGGCGCCAGCAGAATCCGATTCCACTGCGCCATGTCACTTGGAACGACCTGCCGCCAGTTGGGATATTTGCCGTCAATTGCCCGGGCGATGTAAGTCCAGTGATCCGAATCGATTTGCAGCCAAGGCGGTTCTTCCTTGGTCTTATCGGCCTTCTTGTCTTCCGGGTCCGCCTTTACGGCGGGCAGCATCCGGAGCTTCCATGGGCCATCCTCTTGGAACCCAGCCCAGACAACGAACTTTTGCGTGGGAATGATCAGGGATTCGGGAATTCTGAAGTCGAAAGAATTGGCCGAATACAGGTGCCGAGCGTCAGTGCCCACCACGTGATGCGCTGCCTTGTCAGTTATATCCAGGCAGGCGCCATTGAGCACATACCGGCTGGAGTCGGTGCTGGCGGTTTCGAGCGCCTCTTTGAGAGTCTGCTTGAAAGCCTCGTCTAGCGGGAACGACTCCTGATCGATAACTTTGGCCGGTGGCCATTCGTCAATAGGAATATGTTCCACCGCCCGGTCCACCGAACTGCCAGCGACGGTGTACCGGATTTTGGTTTCCTTTTTATCCGCGATGAGGCGAACGGACTGCTCGGCGGAACAGCCTTTGACAATCTTGGAGAGCATCTCAAAGGAAACCAGCAGTTCGCCGGGCAGGGCTCTGGTTTGGTTTGGCAGACGGAAGGTGGCGATCTCGTCGAGATTACTCGCCTGGAAACTCACGAATTGCTGCTCCCTATCCAGCGATACCTTGATGCAACCCAGAACTGGAAGGGTGCGGGAACGGCCAACGATTTTGGCGAGGCCGGGTAGAGCCGATTTCAATTCACCAACAGGTATTTCGATTTCAGTTTTCATAAGTAGTTTTCATTGAGGATTGAAACAGTTAAGGCCGGGGAGGACTTTTTTACCTCTCCGGCCTGGTTAGGACTCCGCGGTGCGCGGAGGATTACTTGTTGAATGAGGGCCTGGGGGAGGACCTCGAAGTTGCTCGGTTCTTCCAACAGATGATTCCATTGCCCCGACAATTGCCTCTTTCATACTCCGAGGTGTTCACAATAAAGGTAGAGTAGCAAATGGATTGATGTTCATTCGGAACCAATCAGGCCATACTTTCATTACACATACCCAAACTACGAAGCTTCTGAGAAATGCTATACCATGAACGTGTCAAGCCGCCTGTAGAGACAGGCAAACGCAAAGTCAATACACCATTTGTAATGTTGACCATTAGGCGCACCACACATGGCACAAACGGCCAATGGCCCACAAACTGGACACTCAAGACCAGTGACGAACTTCTGCACACCCACACCGATATCTACCTCTTCAGCAACTTCTATGGCGCCAGGTGAGTTACAGACTGGACAATTCATTTAGCTGGTTGTGAAGTCTCTCATTCAACCATCTGTGGAAACACCTCGCAGTCAGTCACCATTCCATCTTTCCACTGAACGAGTTCAACAGCTTGCTTTGCGGCTTTAATTTGAATATCCACAATGTAATCACGATCACTCGCCTTCTCTGAATCCACATCAACCATAATCGTGTAAGCCCACGAGACTGTCATTTTCGTTAACATGCGTTTAACTCCTTTCAAGGGCAGCCACACCAAGCAACATAACGAGCCAGCACTTCAACTCTATTCCTGGTTTTCTATCCGCATCTAGCACAGATACAAAAATCATCAGTACGCTGCACCGGTTGTGATAGGATAGAGGCCACAATGCTCACTAACTCTGCATCTGGATGGAAGAACATATTATCCCACTCTCCACGCTCCAAAATGCCCTGAATGAATTTATGGTTTTCCGGTGTGTGTCGCTTCCCGTTGTTACCCCAGAGAAACCAAATATCGTTCAAGAACGGGATGTCGAGTGTCATTTCATGTGATCCTTTGGCCCGTTGGAGTGACATCTGAAGTGCGGCATAGCCTGTCCAGTCGGTGATCCGATCGCCAATCCAGCAGGCCGTCTGGTGAACAATTTTGGAAGCGCCATTCTTGAAGGGCTTCACTGGCGACTTGCATTCGTTCATGGAATCGAAAACGCCAGCCCTACCCGATGGCATGACTGGCGCAGGTCGTTGCCCGGTGTCGGGCCGGGTTAGTTGATGGTTTTGCCTTTGGAGGGCAGGCGACGCACAGAATTGCGAATGAATTCCTTCAAATTCCCTTCGCATTGCAGAAGGAAGTCGCCGCCTACTCTTGTGAACTTATGCGCCCGGCCTTTCGCCATTTCGAGCGCGAACTCTTTTACGTGCTTGCGGTTGATTAGCCGGACTTTGACTTCGCTGCTCATTCCTCCTCCGCTCCTGTCGCCTTGAATTTGAGTTGCGACCTGGTGCATTCCTCAACGCCGATGTCGGAGCGAACCCCAAGATAAGAGGGCTGGTAAAGGCTGCCGCTTTCCTGAAACGCGTAGAGATACCGCACCTCAACAACCTGTCCAAGTTTCGGAACCGGGTGATTGGCAGGGATAGTGACATTGCCGGCCGATTGCCAGCCGTCTTTGCCCAATAGGCGCACTTCGACGCTGCGCTGCGGGTTCACCTTGGCAACCACCGCAGATAGCGTGGCGTAGAACTTGTGCTTGAGCGCAGGCCCGCCGCTGGCCGGTCGGCCCGGTGCGTATGGCGCATCCAGGCGCTTGAACACGACACCTTCGCGCTTCTCAGCCTGCAAATGCCGGAACAGCCGCTCTTTGTTGGCGGGATCCGTGGTGGTTTCGGCCAGTTCGATGTGCACGACACCGGGCGTGTCGAGCAGCCTGGCCAGGGTTACCAACCGGCGCTGGTAGGGCTTTGGCCGATACTCTTCGCCATCCCATTCCAGCAGGTCGAATGCGTAGAAAACATCGCCCACGCATTCGCCATCGATGACGAAGTCGCTGCTGATTTTCTGGGCACTGACGCCGATTGAAGATGGCAATCCGATGGCCAGTCCCTTACGGTTAATGCCAGTCACCGTGTCGCGTTGCTTCTGGAGCAGCATCCGTTTGCCATCGAACTTCTCTTGCAGGCACCAGGCCGGGTCCTTCAGCAGCCGTTTGACCTCGCTGTAGTCAATCGGGTTGAGCAACTGAGGCAAAATGCCGGTCACCCGGTCGGCTTTCTCGGTGTGCTGATATGGCGTGCCGTTTTCGCCGGGTGTGTAGCCCTTGGCCATTTTCTCTCGGACTAGCTTGTCGTAGGTGTTCTTCGCGGTTTGGTAATCAACCGGGGAAGAAGTTTTGACGCCGGTCTGCAGGGTGGCCCCGCGTCGGCCGTAAGCGAAGTTGACGACGAACAACTCGCCTTTGGGTTCAATGGCTGCTTGATACACCTTGTCCGAGGAACCCTCGCGGAAATACAAGGTGATTCGTTCCGCTTGTGGCGGTGTCGTGGTTGCGTTCATTGTGATTCCTTTCTTTTGGATGTTGGATGGTCAAAAGCGCATAAGAGACGGCGTGACGATTTGACCGTTGCCGCTCTAATGCCCGGGGCTACACTCACTTTGAATGGCCCAATCGAAAATCGACGACAGAACGCGTGCCCTTGCGCTCAAGCGAGCCGCTGAGCATGGTGACGCAGGTCGCTATGGGGAGGCGGTAGCGCAGTATGATTTTCTCATTCAGAACGGGTTCGTTTGTGCAGAGATTTTCGCTGTTCGCGCCAGGTGCAGGCATTCCTGGGGAGACCAATATGGTGCTATTGCTGACTGTAACACTGCCCTGCAAGAGAAGCCGCGAGACGTGCTCGCGCTCTACACACGAGCCGTTTCCCGTAGAACCCTGGGTGATTACGATCTGGCCATTGCCGATCTGACCTCTGTGTTGGCGGAGGACCAGCAGTGTGGCGACGCTCTTTACGTGAGAGCCTGCATTTACGCCGACATGCGTCATTGGGATGAGGCCATCTATGATTGGACCGCGTTGCTTGCCCTGTTTCCGGGTGACTGGCGAGCACTTCACTTTCGCGGCATGGCTTATCGCGACTCAGGCCGGCTGGGGGAAGCTCTGGCTGACTACACGGCGGCAATTGAAGGGCACCCGCATTTAATCAATCTCTACGCTCGCAGGTCGGAGATTTACCGGCTGCTGGGGCAGCACGAGCTTGCTGAGAAAGACGCCACTCATTCACAGCCTGCTGTCTCCCGGGCACCCTGATATGTTTCCCTAACCCTCGAATTGGCTAATGACGCACAACTTGCCATCGACGGGACTGGCTTCGAGGCGCTCTTCCTCTGCGCCGTCAGTGTCATAATCCAGAACCGTGATCTGGATATTGGGCGGCACATTCAACACCTCATGGACCACGCCGCCTTCGACCAGGATGCGGATTTCCTTCGTAGTGAACGCTATGGCCTTGTCCACCAGCGCCGCCTTGGCTGAGAGCACCGCCTTGGCCACTTCCGAGAGGGTTGCAAAGGCGAATTTCCGGGCCTCGCACCGTTCGTGCAAATAGCAAACGGGCCTGTCATAATCGAGCACCACGACATGCGTCTGGGCGACGAAACTGGGGTCGATGACTAGGCAGAAGTTGAAGTCGCGGTGTTCTTCCAATCGCCGCTTTTTCAACTCTGCTTCCGCTAGTTCGATGGCTATCTCGAATACCGCGGCAAATTTGCGGCGAATGGGCTGGAGCACGTCATCGCCGATTTCTTCCCGGGGCACGCATCCTTCTGACCTTTTCATCAAATTGAGCGCACCGGAGAGATTCTCGTCGGAGATTTTGAGGTTCCTGCTGCTCAGATTCTCTGCCACGGCAAGCACCGCCTGGCGTTCTTCCTCCGACAGGGCAGTGAACTGTTCGGCGGTAAACGGGTATCGGGGTTTGGTTTTCATATCATGGTGAAATGGTTGTGTGCGACGCAACGCCTGCATCAAATCGAAAGGCCGGGAACAGCTTTCACTGCTCCCGGCCTAATTCTGTCGTTGGGAGATTCGTTCCTGGTCAGAACGACGTTAAGCGACACGGTTGCCCATCCAACGGACTGGGCTTGAGGTCCTCTTTCTCCATGTCCTCGATGTCGTAATCAACCACCACCACCTGCATATTAGGCGGCAGGTTCGGCACCTCCCGCACCCGGCCCTCTTCCAGCACGATGAACAATTCCTTGGGATTAAACTCGATGACCTTGCTCACCAAAGCGACCTTGGTAGAGAGCACCGCGCCAGCCAGTTCGGCCAGGTTGGCAAACTTGAAGTGCCAAGCTTTGCTCCATTCATGGAGGTAGCACATCGGCCGGTCGTAATCGACAATGGCCACACGCGTCGAGTCCTCGTAACTCGGTTCGATGACGGGAGAGAAATTGAAGTGCTTACGCGGTTCAAACCCGCGCTGTTTCAACTCGGCTTGCGCCAACTCCATCGCGGTTTGATACACCGCCGCGAATTTGCGCCGGACCGTGTTGAGCAAATCTCCATCGGCCTCCTCGCTCGGCACGCAACCCTCGGCCGGTTTCATCAGGTTCAGCGCCTCGGACAATTGTTCATCCGAAATGTCGATCGTGCTGCTCGTCAGATATTCCGCCACGGCCAGCACTGCCTTGCGCTCCTCTTCAGTCAACGCTTTGAACTGCGCCGCTGTAAACGGATATACAGTTTTCGCTTTCATTGGATTTGGTTTCGTTAACCCGCCAAAAGCGGCTAATCGCTTCCGGGCATCGGGCGTGAATTCTTATCAATCCGGGGCGACGGCCCAGGACTCGCGATGGTTGGCAAGCACTTCATTGACGTATTCCTCCAGCGCCGCCTTGTCATCCTGGCCCGGGATGAACAATTCCGGGTTCACGCTTCTGACCCATTCCAAGTAGCTGTCGTCAATTTCGATGAGCATGATCTTATTCCTTTCGAGGCTCCTGCGTGGCAGCGTAATCTGCAATATGCCACCGCGCCCGGTCTTTTGAAGAAAGCCTGGGCACACTCAGATCTTATGCCCAGCCTGGTCCGATTTTCAATACCGGATTTGGTGATGTTCCAGCAGTCCGGCTCTGGCTTTCGCCAGCCCCTTGGTTCGCCTGGCCTCCGTTTCGTAATCCAGCAGGAAGATTAACCGTGACCAACGCCCTGATAGCTTTCTCAAGCTTTCCAGTGGGGGAGACTCGGTTACGAATTGGCACGAGAATTTCTTGGGGGAGTTTTCGATTAGTTCACAATACTGGGCACGGAGAGGCCGTTCCCAACCACCGTTTCGGAATGACTGCACGTTGCGTTTTGAACCGAGCACCGTCAGCCGATTTTCGGTCCGCGCCATATAAACCGCCTCCTTTCAATGTTGTTTGCAGTGGTCGTTCAATTGCCCGGCCTGCGCCTTAGCCGCTCCCTTGAAGCCGATGCCGCATTCCTCGTATTCCAGGTCGAAGGTCAACCGAGGCCACTGCTTCGATACGTGCTCGATGAACTCCAATGGCGGCACCCAGGCGGTGTCGAACTCGTAGATAACGCCTCCATCCCATTCATCAAGGATTTGGGTTTCGCGGGCGCCCCATTTGCAACCCCAGTTGTCCCGTTCCCAGTGATACGCGGCTTCGTTGTAACCCGCTTTCACCAATTCTTCGGGCACGGGGAACAGGCTGTGAAAGTTGAGCTGATCTGGCTTCTCCCGCCCAACTTCGGCCGCCGGCAGCCAGGGTGAATGACCAACGGCCTTCTCTTTGAACCGCTGAACCTCGTCGGGCGGGCCGCTGACGGTCGTTTGATTGTGGCACCAATTAGGCATGCATCTCCTTTCCGCACCATAAACGGCACTCGTTGAAGTATTCGCACCCGGCGCAATGGAAACCGGGCGAGGGAACAAAGTCCCGTCGCGCCAAGCCGACCTGATACGATTCGATTTGTCTGAACAACCGGGTCTTTTGCTGCTCGGTCGATGGCGGCATCGCACTAACGATCAGTTTGGGTTCCTTGGTCCGCACCAGATGATGAAGTTCCAAGGCCGATTCCTTCCTGCTCGTCGCGTCCCGGTAGAGCAGCGAATAGCAGGTGAGTTGGAGTTCGTGCATGTGTACCGCATGCACCGCGGACGGGCTTTTCCGGGCAAGTTTGAAGTCCACAATCCGGCCGGCTGCTCTAACCAGGTCAATGACGCCGACCAGCGTCGGCAGTCCATAACGCGCAAGGTTGGCTTCGACACCGACCTCGACTGCTTCGGGCCTTTCGTTGGCCTTGATGGGCGTCTGATCGAAGTAATGCTCCACCGCACGCCAGGATGAGGTTCTCTCGGAGTCTTGTTCGCCCTGCCAGTTGATCCGAGTGCCTTCCTGCAGCTTCGTCCATTGTAAGCCGAACAGCGCCTTGAACCGCTCGACCGAGAACGGCTCGCGGCGCCATCGGGCGATGTTCCAAGTGCGCAAGACGGCGTGCACCGTTGAGCCGGCATGCATGCTCGGGGTTGGCGGCCTCTGGATCTGCGCCACGTATCGGAAGTAGAACTTCAACCTGCATTGCAGCCAGACGCCTAGCCGGGAAGCGGAGATCGTTTGGCGAAGCTCCACCGCCCGGTCAGGCGATCCATTCGTCTTCGACCGCGGGGCGAGCAGCCGATCAAGCGTGGCAATCATCGGGCGTTGGCAGGATTGCCGCGGCTACTAAAACGCCGCCGTTGATTTCCAGTGTTGCCGCCGGTCTGCTCAATAAGGGCATCGATCAAACCGGATGCTTCCAAACGGTTGAGCGCCTTGACCGATTTGCCGAACCGATCCTGGGCCAGTTGTTCGACCGCGGCTTTGTCGAGCTTGTGTTCCTTGACCAGTTTCCGGATGAGATCTCTTTGCTTTTCGGAGCACCCCCAGGCTTCGTTGCGGTCGGTGCCGTTGCCATTGCCAGTTTGTCCCGGCAAGAAACCGGGCTGCCGAAGCGATGTATCGACGGATTGCTGCAACAGTGCATACAACCGTGCGCTTTCGGTTTGCACGTTCGCCAGGTCGGCAATTTCCGTGCGCAGCGTGACGCTGAACTGATGACTGCTGTATTGGGGCAATCCGATTTTCTTTTGGTAATTGCATTCGAGAGTGATCATTGGCTTTCCTTTTGTTGCTGTTGTTGTGCTTAACTGAAAACCGAAAACCCGGCGCGAGATGACCGGGCGGGAGGCTCTTCGTGTGGCAACGACCGCGGGGTTATCGCGGGGACCGTGCCGTGAATTCCTTGTGGTGACAGGTGAACGATCCTTGTTCCGGCGGATTGAGCGATTGCATGGCGAGTTGCCAGCCGATCGACCCGGCCAGCCCGCCTTTCAGAATCTCATTGGTGAGGTGCGTCATTGGCACCTTCCGATGCCGGGCCTCGTGGTAAAGCACGCTGACCAGGAATCGCTCGATTGCGGGAGAGTAATGCTGTGATCTGGGCATGGGGATCTCCTCTGTGGAAAGATGGGATGGCGTCCAGTATCGCCAGTTGGCAACACTGGACCGAACAAAGATTGCTCCCTGTTCAAATGCTTATAACGCGAAAACGGGCGCTATTGCGGATTGCGGCCAGAGGCAAGCTTTACGTTGCGGTGAAGAAGGATTGATCTTTCGGGTAGGCTAAGGCGTTGCCAATTGCCAATCGCCACCCCCTATATGGGGTGTGGCAATTTGGCAATCGCCATTGGCCAGGATCGCCAAAATAGGTTTTGGCAACGTGTTTGGCCCTCATTTGACAGGGCTTTCCATCCACTTTCCCGGCTTCAAGTTGCCAGAACCGTTTTGGCAACTGGTTTTTGGCAACTTCTCCTGAAGGCCCCGCACCCGGAGCGGTCTCCTATGGCTCCCTGCGCCGGGGCGTTAGACCGTCTGGGGCGGTCTGCGGAGCCGATCCCAAATCGCGACCACTGCCGCCAGGCTCAACAGCACGAGCGGTGGCCGCAAAGGCGGTTGCTTGATGGCGATTACGAGCGCAAGAACCGCTACAGTCGCGAGGGCACAAACAGCCAAGAGGGTCAGGAGGCACTCCCGGTTGATCCTGGCGAGTTTTGCCAGGACTCGGAACTTCAGCACCTGCCATGTCATTTTGAGTTTTTCTTTCGTGGTCATGAGATGAGGGTATGGTTGTTAGTCTTGATGGGGTTTGGGTGTTCCTTCCGAGGAACATGACGGATCGAAAATCGAGAACCAATGGCACCGAATTTCTGCTCCAAACACGGACAGAGAAAAGGATTCTCTGTCCGAAGGTTCATAACACGGGATTGACTCTCATTGCACCGAGCGGAAACTACGAGCGGCCCGGCACCGGATTTGATTTGGATTTCTGGCTCCGCTGGCGCGTGATGCAGCTAATAACGGCTTTTAACCTGCAACCGGACTCGACCAGGTGCAAGGGTTTTGTACCTCAACTGGCGCTCCCCGGAGCACGCAACGTTCACGCGCCAAAGGGATTGCGTCTGGGATTCGCGTGTTTCAATATGCGTGTATAATCATGGTTAGGCCACATCAACACGTGCATTTCCGACCACATCAACCCAACAAAGTAAAATACGTATGAAATACATGCTCACCTGGTCCGAACGCCCGCAAGGCTCACCGATAGAATACGAGAATGCCCAGAAGCGGATACTGGAGGTGTTCACTCAATGGAAGGCACCCGCCAATTTCAAGATCGAGTTGTTCGTTATACGAGTGGGCGACTGGGGTGGGTATATGATGTTGGATTGCGACGATCCGTTAGCGGTTCACAAGTTCTGCTCGATGCTGCCAGCTTTCGTATTCGAGGCGCGTCCCGTGGTTCCCGTCATGGACGCTGTCCGGGTGGAACAGGAAGCGATTGCCTTTCGGGATGGCCTCAAACGCCAATGAAGTTGGGCGACAGCGTGTGGCCTAACAACCCGCGTCGGCCAACGCCGAGAGATGGCCTCGGTGGTATGCGGCCACCATCGGCCCGCCGTGCCTGATCAGATTGTTCGCAATCGTCAAATGCTGACAGCGCCCATTGAGTTCAAGCTGCCGTGGGTTGGAGTGACACCAAAGGAGCGACAGCAGTTAGAGGCCGAGTTGGCGCAGGAGGTTTGCTTGCTGCATCCATTGGCTGCGTTGGATCGGGAGGTGGTCGCTCGCCGGATAGACACCGAGGACATGCTTGTCGCCATCGACCCGCACCTGTGCGAATGTGCGCAGGTGCATCTCACGTGGTCCGGCAAAACCGAAATGAATCCAGGGGTGCCGAGTATTGAACTGCAAGCCACTTTCCAGGATTGGGTGCAGGAGAGAATGCTGCTGGATCATAAGGCTTACATGGACAAAGCACCCGGATGAATGGGGCGAACGAGATCACCTCACTGGACGCCGCTTTCGCTTTCTGTTTGCATATCCGGGGTCGTTGGCCGACGCCACTGGCTCGCATTGTTAAGCCCCATCATGCACGCCGCGATACAGCTTTCATTGTTTTGGGCACTCGCCTTCGTGACACTGTGTTCTGCTCTCGTGCTGCTGAACATTTTTGACAGCGTTATCGGGAATGACCTTGTCTTACATAGTCTCGGCAAGGAGGCTGCCATCGCTGGGCTTGCTTCTCTGGTCGAGGGTGGCTGTTTCTGGATCGTCGTATCCTTTGTCCCGGCCGCTTCCCGTGCATTGATCGTTCCCGTCATCATCGTGGCCCTGATTTACAAGATTGGCCACCTCGAAGACTGGAGCAAGTTCGACGTTTTCATGCTCTTGGCCTTCCAAGTAGCGATAAGCTTTTTCGCGGCATCTTTGCTTGGTGGTCATTTCCAGACTGCAATCATTACCTTAGTGGTGTTCGCCGCTACGTTGGCGGTGATCGCCGGCTTCATGAAGAACCTATGAAATTGGGCTTAACATTATCACTTGAGGCGACCGCGATCGCGCCTTCTGTTTTCTACTGCTGCGGGAGATCCGCTGCCCCGCGGGTGTGTCGAGACGCTGTCCCCGGCGACTGTGCCGCAGTTCGGAGTTAGGCTGCTTCGACACCATGCAAATTCAGATCAAGAGCACTCCGCCAGACGAGGCTCCCGAGCACATTCGTCAGGCGTGGATCGGATTAGTGATTCCTGTGCCACCACGCTTTGCCAGTCGTCGGAGAGCTTTCGGAGTTGGTGTTCTGTCTGGCCCGAAGAGTCGGCTGGGTGCTTTGCTTGCCATCTTGTTTGGTCGCGCAAAGCGGGAGGTTGGCTATATGGTTGAGTCCAGAGTTGCAGTGGATTTGTTGGCTGCTCGTTCCCCCGAAGCGGCAGCCTGGTGGCATGAGAACGCGCCACGCCTTATTGAGCCAGGTCGTTGTTTTATGTTCGCCGCCGAGTCTTGTGAGGAGCTTCCATGAGACCGCAGCCTAACAATGCCTGCGCAGGATCTTTAAGCAGCAGTCCACGAATGACAAAAGTCACCGCCATTTCATTTGATGCTTCATATCCCCACCTTTCCTGTTGGGTGACTAAATTTGGGTGGCTTGAGATCGGTTACGACTCGATGACCGATTCGTTTATCCGAGCGGTGCATCCTGGCGGGGACTCGTGGAAGGGGCGCCGGAGCTATGAAACACTGGACGCAGCCTTGGCACACGCCGAGGCGGGAGTTGCGCGTCTGGTTGGCGAAGAGTATGACTCCACCGATTAGTTAATCATGGAACCACCAATACACCGCACCCGTCGCAGAGCAGGTTCCAGTTTGCCTTGAAAGTTAGAGCACAATAACTATTCGGAAGTGACATTCGCACGCGAACCGCTGGCACAGGAGGCCGCATCCATGGCCGTCCAGGGCGTTTTCATTGGCACCTCCTCGTGGAAATATCCGGGCTGGTGCGGGATGCTTTACGACTGCGCCCGTTACGAATGGCGTGGCAAATTTGCCGAGAGCCGTTTCAAGCGAGAGTGCCTTGCCGAATATGCCGAGGTTTTCAGAACTGTCTGTGTCGATGCGGCATATTACACGTTCCCGAGCCAACAGTATCTGGAGGGTATGGTTGCACAGGTGCCGGAAGATTTCCTGTTCGGTTTCAAAGTGACGGATGCGATCACTGTGAAAAAGTTTCCCAAGCTGGGCCGGTTCGGCGCCATGGCCGGCAGGCCGAACGAGAATTTTCTGAACGCAGAACTGTTCGCGAAAGCGTTTCTCAAGCCTTGTGAGTTGATTCGCCCCAGCGTGGGCTTGCTGATGTTCGAGTTTTCCCGCTTCTGGCCGACCGACTACGAACACGGACGGGACTTCGTGGCTGACCTGGACAAGTTCCTCGGCCAGTTGCCAAAAGGCTGGCCTTATGGCGTGGAAATGAGGAATCGTAATTGGCTGCGGCGGGATTATTTCGACTGCCTGTCCCGTCACCAGGTTACGCACGTGTTCAACTCTTGGGATGCCATGCCGCCGGTTGGCGAGCAAATGGGGCTGCCGGGTAGTCGGACCAATGCAGACTTGGTTGCCGCCCGGTTCCTGTTGAAGCCTGGCAGGAAATATGAGCAGGCAGTAAAGACGTTCGAGCCATACGACAGGATCAAGGAGGAGAACCCGGAGGCCCGGGCTGCCGGCAAGGCGTTAATTGCGGAGGGACAGAAAGCTGGGCCGAAACGAAAGACCTTCATTTTCGTCAACAATCGGCTGGAGGGGAATGCCCTGGGGACGATTGCGGCCATGATGGCGCCTGAGCAGTGATTCTGAACCGAGTGCTTGCATGATCACGCCAGAACAATTCCAGGTCCTGCTACCACTGGCATGCGCCTGGGCTGAGGAACAAGAGCGCATCATCCTTCGCGATGGCGTTCCACTGACCTCAGCACAGATTGGTGACGGGAAACGCATCGGCATAATTTAATCCAGCGGAGTGGGCGTATTTGCATTCTCTGACACCAGTTGTTACAGAAGGAACTTAGAGTTGTAGTCGCGAACCGCGAGTTGGCGATGGTAAATTTGAAAACCAAGACAAGGGAGAAAGGCTTAATGTGAGCGACAACCTTATCAGGATAGACGGCACTGATATCGAGGTGCCCGTGAGAATCGGGAACACTCTGCGAGACGTGTTAAAAGACCAAACGATCAACACAACCTTCGGCGGGAAAGACGGAAAGTTGAGCACCGCCCAAGCGGGTTTGGCGGCATCCGTCGTGGTGAAAATGCAAGACAAACTCATCGAGCACATGCAGGACTCACATCAACGGGAATTGCGTCTAATTGCTGGTTTCTGGAAGCTTTACAAGACTCCAATTTTTCAGAATGCCCACTCAGGTTTGAGTGAGAAAACAAGCAATTCTGCTCAGAATGCTCCTGCTTTGAAGTCCGTCTTTACATGGGGAAACGTGCTCGGGGGTGGGGCAGTTCTGATGGTGGCCGCTGGGCTTCTCGTTACGAATTTGACTAAGAACTACAAAGACAAGGCCGAAGCTTATGAGAAAGACTTGAAGGCGCTCGCGGAGGAAAATCGCAAACTTGAAGGTGATCACCAAAAGGAGAAAACACGAGCAGAATCCGCTGAACGGGCGCTGGCCGCCGTGCAGGGTGTGAGCGCAGAAGTGCAACAAAAGCTTTCGACAGTGATCGAGTCGCTAAGCAATGAAAAGGGAGAAGCAGCCAGGGCCACGGCTGCCGGGGCGGAAAAAACCTATCAAAAGCTTTATGAATCAGAGAAACGGGAAATGCAGGACCTACAGAAGAAATATGATCACCTTCAAAAAAGGTATGAAACACTGCTGGAAAGATCATCACGTCTGGCGGGTGTGAGCACGAATGCCCATAAATAAGCTCGAAACAAAAGGGGAAATCACGTCCGATGATAGCCTGATAACGATTTTTCCACCCCATCCGCATTCAGGTTGATGCGCAACTGCGGCCAACCCCGGTGGCATCTCACGTTCCTGTAATCACCTCTCCCGATGACCGGCTCCGTGCATGAACCTGGACATCCACTCCCGGGCGGTGGCCTGATCCTCATCAGAGCCGCGACGCAATTCGAGTTTGCCATCGAGCCGGTTGAACAATTTCGCATCGCCGAAATACGCGACCACCTCGCCCTCATGTTTGAGTTCCGGGAACTAATGTTTGAATTTCATAAAGCCGCATTTGTTGATTTCCGAGCAGCACGAACGACTGCCAAATGGGCTTTTTTCACTGATGGATGACTTTGGGGTTTCTCCGGCAGACTTTTTATTTCCAGGAGGGCCTGATCCGGTTGGCCGAGCTTCAGCCAGAACTCGGCGCTCTTGACCCTGATGGCATCCTCCATCCCGATCTGACTTTGGCTGGCCCGGGCATTGTCAGACTTATGAGATCCACGGCGGAAGAATCTGAACCGGGTTTTGCAGGGCCACGCGGGCGCCCTCATTCGCTGCATCGCCACGACGAATTCCAAGGCTGCGCCAACCGTGGCAGCCGGCAGGCCCTCCTCGCTCACTCGGCGTGCGGCCTGTTGCATGATTTGATCGGGCGGTGCCAGAATTTGCACCGCCCTTATGAAGTTTTCTTTTTTATTCATGCGCCCAGCGTCGCATGGTCACTTGGACATCCGCTGTCCAAGGTAAAAATATTTTTGCAGGTCGGTTTTGACTGCCGAGCCAGGCGAATCGCAATTGGAACGGAATATTGCTTATGGGCCGGGTGTTCCCTGGATGGATATGTGGAGGTCGTGCCGGAGCGCAGAGACACCGGCATGGGCTGGTCCATTGTTTTCCAAGCAAGGCATTCAATAAGCCTGCGGCTTTGGGTTCCGCGGTCCGCTTCTTGTCGCGGCCCATTTGGATTTCAGTAACAAACACCTCAATCGCTATTTGATCGCCGGGCCTTCCAATTGGATAATCCATTCTGATTCGTCTTCTCCAGTTATCACAATGTCCGTTCTACCGTCAGGTAACGGGGTGGCGGAAGCCACAGTGGCCCCGGTGAAGAAATGGTTTATCGGACCGAGGGAAATCTTACTTCCAAAAATATCGAATTCGAACTGCGGCGATCTCACTCTCAAAATCCCCGACTTGCTAGTTGCAGTAACGGGTGACTGACCAGATATTTTAAACGCGAACCTGAAGTTTGGTCGAGGCATCCGAGCCTCTCGCTGGTGAAGGAGGTCATACACATCATCGATTGATTTCGCTTGAGTTCCCGTGATTGACTCTACCGGAGGCAGCGAAGGATTCAATGTGAATCGATGCGCGATAAATCGAGCTTTGTGCAACAACTCCAGGATATTGAACATGTCCGCTACGTGCTGGGGATCGAGGCCACTAAAGTCAGACCAAAGCAAATCGTTGCCGAGGTGCAGAAATTTGATTCGCATGGTCCTGTTCTCGTGCAAATTTTTCATGAAGCGATAAACCGGCTCAAAATTAGAAAGCTGCGTGAGAGGCTGTTTGCCCCATTTCCCTGGCCGAAAGGACAATCCAAAATTATGCTGCTCACCTTTCAACAGACCCTCGAAAGAAACCGAAGTGGTAACGATCAAAGCGGAGCCGGGGAGAGTTCCTTCAAAAGTGGCAAACTTCGTCCCACACCTGAAGTTCCCATCGATTTGAAAAAGAAACTCTAGTGAACCTCCCACCTCGAAAACTTGTAACGTGCCCGCCACATCGTGTGAGAATTGCATTTTGATATAGCCCTTGTCATCGGAAGCCGGAAAATCGCGTGATAACAGCGGAGCACCTTCAAATTGCAGAGCAGATGGGTTCACTTTCAATTCGGTTCCCTTTTCTAGGAAGTCGAGGAGAGCCTGATTGAATTCGGGTGTGTCCTCGCCCGTCACCTTCATTTTGAACTCGAACTGTTGATTCGCAGTAATGGTGAAATGCTCATGCCCTCCGGTCACATCAATGCTCACATTTACACGTGGATCAGTTTCGCGAAGCTTTGCTTTCCTGGACTCAATTGCAGCCAGAATCGAACCGGGGTATAGATCCTTCATGTAATCAATCGCTGACTGGACCGCGTCTCTAAACCGCGGCAGGTCGTCCAGGCAGTCACTCTCAGCAAACCGGATGGAAACGGCTCCGTTCGTCTTTAGGCGCTCGGGATCAATAAATTTCCGGGCGAACTGCTGAGTGAAGCACCAGTGAGCCTTGCGATGTGTCACATCAGCCAAAACGAGAAACACTGGTAAGGTGGCCTTCTGGCAGTAATACCGCAGGTGCTTCTTTTTAAGGCGGTATCGTAGGCTAAGGGGAGTTCCTTTCTTTGGCTGTGTGCCTTTTAGTTGAACGCCGAAATTGATTCCTGTTGGTTGTGCTCCCTCCACTATTTCCACAACAAAATCAATATGAACGTCGGGATTTTGTTCTCGAAAAAGCCAAGCCGCGGGCAGCAAGCTTCTTAAAAGAGTCGAGGCTTTTTGGCTCGTCTCAAACTTTTTTCCGACCGTTTCGCTCTGCTTCATTGAATACCATTCTCACCAAGGGGTTCAATCGGCAACTCGTCAACCGTAAATGAAACTTTGGTCTGTCAGTCATTTCGAAGCGTGGCCGTCAAGGCTGAACCGGGTTGCTCGGATGTGCCCCCCGAACGGGCCGGAGGTGGGCCGACTGGCACACTGCTTGGCGTAATCGTTCCCGGGAATACTGTTCCACGACCGGTCTGCTGGTTGGCCGAGTCCGTCGTCGGGGTGGCCGGCGTGCGGCTCTTCGGCATGGCGAATTGTTGGGCCGGGTCCGGAGTCGCCGACGCCAATCGGCGAGCAGAGTTTTCCTAACAATTCCTAACTGGAAACTGTCATTTACCTTCCTCTTAATGGATCTAGAGTCAACTGCGATAAATGGCCTAAATGCTTGATTGTTATGATGATCCTTTGTTTCCAGGGTTTTTCGACGCTCCATCAAAATGAGTTCGAATCTCACCGCCCCGACCATTTTTCCATCAGTCCAAGAGTAAAGCCTCCAGTTCTGCCGGAGAGTTTTCTTTGGACAAATTACCTATCACCGATTACCAGTCATCGCTTCAAAATAATTCTTCGCCGCGAAGTCCACGACGCCCAATGGCCGAAGCGGTCTTTGGGAACTTCTGCATCCGCCGGATAAATCAGGTACGCGGCGTTGCGCGAATAGGCCCAAGCCGCAATCAGGTTTTGACGGGGAAAAGTTTTGCGAACGTTGAGCGTGGTTCCAGGATCGTTGATGACAGGGTCACCCCGTTCGGTGAACCCGACGCACACAACCAGGTGACCGCTGGGCTCGCCTGGTTTGCCGCGCAGCTTGTTGTAGCACACCGAAAGCCCAACCGGAATGCCGGCGGCGATCCAATCTTCGAGTTCGGAGACATCGCTCAGGCGAGTCACATAACCGCGCAGACCGCGGAACGAACCGGCGTACGCCGTGTTGAACGGCCAGTTGCCCGTGCCTTGCCAGTTCGGATCGTACACTTCCCTGGCAATTTCCGGCACGTCATGATCGAGTTCGGGGCGGTTCAGTTTCTCAGACCAATACGCCATCATCATCGAGACCGTGGTTGGGCTGCACAAGGCGTTGCCACCGGGATAGGCCATCTGTGAGCGCTCGGGCACTGAAATGATCTTGCCCCAGGCCAAGCGATTGGGCGGCAGCAAAGTGGAGACAGCGTCCGTGTCCGCCAGACTGAGACCAAGGAAAATCAGTCTCGGTCTCCGTGGGTCGTCTCCTCCGAACGTAAGCCGAAGTTGCAGCCGATCGCACCGTCGGCGCAAGACCAGGGTGTCGGTTGAGACATTCCCGTCGGCGTCTTGCTGATTCAGGACGCTCTGGCGCGGGTTACGCCCCGGGTTTCCTGACCACAGCGCCATGGTGTAATACTTGGTCGCGCGTTCAGGATAAAGGGCACGCGCTTCGATTTTGAGATAGTCGCCATCGGGCATTTGGGCGTTCCACGAGGCGATGAGTTCGCTCCAACTCATGCGGCCCAGAATTTCCGGCGAGGTGAGCACGAGTTGCCCAGGCTGCTCTCCCTGGGATTTTTTGAAGGCCGAAAACCTGGTGAAACCGATGAACTGCCTCCCACGCGCATCAAAGGCTGAGGCCCTTGCGGTGGTCAAGGCGACACAGGTGGCCAGCAGCAGGCCGGCCTTTCGCCATCCGCCATTTTTGGTCCGAACGGATTTGCAGGCGCATGTTGTTGAAGGAGCATTGCGCATTAGCAGCGAACAACCGGCCCTTCTCTTGATCAGGGCACTGGCCCGTTGGCCTTATTGAAAGTTGAACCTTGAGAATTTTCAATTTCCGATTTTCAGTTCTTCATACCGTGCATACCGTGCAGGGCCAGCCACCAGGGGAGGGTGACCAGCAGCGCGAAGACCAGGCCGCTGATCAGATTTAGTTGTGCTTTTTGCTCGATGGCTGGAACCAGGGCCAAGAGCCTGCCCAAAAGCAGTCCGACGACGAATCCGCCCAGATGCGCAATGACGTCGGTGCCCGGGGTCAAGCCCAGCAACACGAAGAGCATGACGCCGCCGAAGATTCCGCTGAGGATGTATTTCATGGCGGGCCGGGTGCGTGGTCCGAGGGAAAAGGATTGGACCGCCAACAACCCGAGGCTCCCCATGACCATTCCGGAGGCGCCAAGGCTCCGATACGGCTGCGAAGCGACCAGCCAGGCAGCGAAATTGGCGCCTGCGCCGGTCAGGTAAGCCGCCAGCAAACCGACGCCGGTGCCGTAGCGTCCCATCGTTGGCAGCCAGGTGCGCCAGGTCGGCATGCAACCAGATGGCCGTGAATAGCCGCCACCATTGGCCATGCAACACGGCAACGCTGTCCATGACCCCCGGGCGCCGCAAGTCCAAAAGCGTGTTCAACCAGAAGAACAAACCGACCAACAAAACCCAGGCCAGACCTCCCCAGTCGAATCTGAACCCGGGCAGAGAAATGTCCTGTTGCCAGGCCCAGCCGCGGTTTTCCAAGCGGTATTGGCGGAGGGTCTTGAGGGCTTTGTCGCAGTCTTGCGCGGCGACCAGAAGTTCCCAGCCGGTGGACTCATTTGAATACTCGATGGTGGTCTCGATTCCCTGGCTGACCAGGACCAAGCTCCAATCCATGGCTTGGCGCCGTGAGCCGGCCGGGATTCTGGCGAGGGGCGGCTGCATTTGCTGAGTGCGGATAACCGGGCGTCTGTCGTCGCTGCCGCGCTAAGGTAGGCTTTTGCAGAGCGCTGGCAAAGCTTAGAGCGGGTGGTCGTCAAGCGGTTGAGGCTGGCGTTAATATAAGAGACCGTTCGGTTCTCAGGATTTAGCGGATGGGTCACATTCCATGTCCACATTTCCGTCATTCATGTAATCCGGAGGCGAATTTCCGGTAGGAAGGGACTGCGCAAAAATTCCTTAGCCGCAAGAGCTGCGAGTCCGAAATGAAAGCCGGCTTCGCTTGCGCTCAAACCATCCACAGTTCGTCGTGAGCCCGCAGTTCGGACAGCCGGCGGGTTATGTCCGCCAGGCGAATGGCCAAAGAGCGGCTCAGTCCATAGAGCAGAGGAACTGCCAGGTCTGGTGCCTTCAACAATTCCTTGAACGCGCCGGCGTCCAATCGGAACACCGTGCACTGGGTCAGCGCGCGGACATTAGCGGTCCTCCTGCCGGCATCAAGCAAGCCAACCTCGCCGAAATGCCCGCCGCTTTCCGTGGTCCGCAAATGAACTTCATTGCCATGCTGGTCCCTGACATACGCGCCGACCGTGCCTTCGAGCAGCAGGAACAGCGCCTCAGCGGTGTTGCCCTGGCCGACTATTATTTGGCCGGGAGCAAAGGGCAGCACTTGGCCGTAGGTCAAAAGCATCTGCAACTGTGCGTTGGTCATGTCCGCCAAGATGCGGACGCCCCTCAACTCTGGAGGATTCATAAGGCTCTCCACTATGTCGCCAAGCTGACTGCAAAGTCCAGCGAGAAAACAGCCTTGCAGCGGCGCGGCGGCGGCGCGGCGGCGGCCCACCACAAGAGTCTCGGCGCGAGACGCTCCCTTGGAACGCTGGAGGTGCCGAAAAGCGCCACTTGACCGCGACGGGCGCTTCTGCCACTATCCTTCCTGCGATGAGTGAAGCCGAGAAGCAATTCTCCCCCACTCGCGCAGCGTCGATAAATCGACGGGTCGAAAAAACAATTTCTTATCAGTTTTCTCCGCGCCAAAGCGAGCCGATGGGGTCTGCGATCTGTGGAAGCGAATCCAGGTTCACTTGTAGATTTCGCGGCGGTGGCCGACGTAATGCAGATAAATGCGACCGAGCCTCACGTCGAACTCGTAAAGCACCCGGTAATCACCGACACGCAGCTTGCATTCCGGGCGGCCCTTCAGGCGTTGGTGTGGGAACGCCTCCAACCACACGCCCATCTCACCCACCTTCCCTTGCACGGCGGCGCGGATGCAGGGCGGCAGATTATCGAACGCGCGAGAGAATGTTGGCGACCAGATTTGGAGCGCGGCCGCCACGGCCTACTTGGGCTGCCGGGTAGTATAACTGCCCGCGGCGATTTCGCGCCGCGACTCGTCGAGCTTGGCCTTTACGTCGTCGGTCAGTTCGAGGCGCTCTTCCAAATACTCCTGGAACCATGCTTCGAATTCTTCAAGCTCCGCCCTCGAGAGCCGGGGGATGGCGGCTTCAATTTCCTGAACTGTGCTCATGACGCCAAGATAACCAAAGAACAACCATTTGCAAAGTGCGTGGTTCCGAATCCAAGAACGGGTTCGCCGCTCGGTCAATGGTGCTGCGTGTAACCGGTCAGTGACGGCGACACCCGGCGACATTGAGGGTTGAAATCTCGGGCAGGAGAGCTAAACTCGCCTCTGTCTGTCGAGGGCGATCAACCCTAGAAGAATCGGGAGACAACCCAGCGCCGACTGACATACGGCGGTTACGCCATCGCACGGCTGCCAACTGTGGTGCATGGGAACATTTCCTAGGCAAAAATCAGGGTGCGCCCCGATGGTCGGCGGACGGCTTTCTGCGCTACAACTTGGTCAATGAATTCAGGTATATGCATTGTGGGGTCTGTGGCATAGATAACGCGGTTCAGGCGCGTTTCTGCCTGAATTGTGGCGCGGAGTTGCAGGCGCATTGCCGGCGGTGCGGCGCCGACTTGCCCGCTGGCGTCCGCTTCTGCCCCGCTTGCGGCCAGCCGGCAGAGCCCGCGGTTGCTTCTCCGCCGGGCGGGAGTAAAGAGATGGGAAGCTTTCCCACCGGGGAGCGGAAACTGGTAACGGTCCTCTTCGGCGACTTCGCAGGCTTCACCGCCTTTTCCGCTGAGCGCGACCCGGAAGAGGTGCAGGAGTACATCACCGGCCTCTGGGCGCGGCTGGACGCCCTGATCGCCGCCCACGGCGGAACGACCGAGAAGCACATCGGCGATGCCCTCATGGCACTTTTCGGCGGCAAACAAGCCCGCGAGGAAGATCCCGTGCAGGCCGTGCGGGCGGCCTTGGCGCTGCAGGCGTGCGTGGGGGAATTCTCTCCGGGCGGGTCGCCCTCTCCGTTGCAGATGCGCATCGGAATCCACACGGGGATGGTTGCGCTGGGCCCGGCCGATCCGGCTGGCGAACGCATTGCCACCGGGGACACTGTCAATCTGGCCAGCCGCTTGGAACAGAACGCGCCCACCGGCGGCATGCTCATCTCGCACGATACTTATCGGCACGTCTATGGCTTTTTTGACGTGCAAGTGTTGCCCCCACTAACCGTGAAAGGCAAGACCGACCCGATCCAAACCTATCTGGTGCTGCGCGCCCGGCCGCGGTCGCTGGCGCGGACCTTGCGCGGCGTCGAGGGAGTGGAAACGGAAATGATCGGCCGCGAGCCGGAATTGAAGCGCCTGCAGTCCGCCTTTCAGGGCGTGCTGGAGGAGCGGGAACCACGAGTGCTGACCATCGTGGGTGAAGCCGGCATCGGCAAGTCGCGGCTGCTTTGGCACTTTGAAAAATGGGTTGAGGCACTCCCTGAGCCCGTCCGCCTTTTTTGCGGGCGGGCGACGCCGGAAATGGCGGGACTGCCTTTCTCGCTCATGCGCGATGTCTTCTTGGCCCGGTTCGAGATTCAGGACAGCGATCCAGCAGCAGCGGCGCGAGAAAAATTCGAGCGCGGCCTGTTGTATTTGCTGGGGGCGGACGGACGGATCTGCTCTGGCGACGCGCCCCGGGCGCAGGCCCATTTTATCGGCCAACTGCTCGGTTTCGACTTTTCAGCCAGCCCGTATCTGCGGGAGCTGCTCAACGACCCCGAGCAAGTCCGCCACCGCGCTTTCAATTACCTCAGCCGGTTCTTTGCCGGCCTTGGCCGCAAGGCGGCCTCCTCCAAACACTCTGAAGCCAAAGCCGTGCTCCTGGTGGCCGAGGACGTGCACTGGTGCGACGACGGCTCGCTGGATCTGATCGATCACCTGGCGCGAACCTGCCAGGGCGAGCCCTTGATGATTCTGTGCCTGGCGCGCCCGGCGCTCTTTGAGCGCCGTCCCGCCTGGGGCGAAGGGTTGCCCGATCATGCGCGCCTGAACCTGGAGCCGCTCTCGCGCCACGAGAGCCGCCTGCTGGTAGAAACCATTCTGCGCAAAGCCCACGAAATCCCGCAGTCACTACGCGACCTGATTTTGACCGGCGCCGAGGGGAATCCCTTTTACATCGAGGAAATCATCAAGATGCTCATTGACCGAAGAGTGATTGTGCCGGGCGCCGAGCGTTGGCGCATCGAATCCCAGCGCCTGGCGGCACCGTCGGACACAAAATACGTCCTGGTCAGCGGCCATGATCGCTGGCGCACCGAACCCGAGCGCCTGGCGGCAGCGCCCATCCCACCGACGCTGACCGGCGTGTTGCAGGCGCGGCTGGACGGCCTGGCGCCCCTGGAGCGCGCCGTGTTGCAGCGCGCTTCGGTGGTTGGCCGGGTCTTTTGGGACAGCGCCGTCGAACAGTTGAGTGGCTTGGGCCAGCGGCAACCAGCGGCCCACACGCTGCCGGAAGGTGCTGCCTCCCAACAGGAGATTCTCGAAGCCCTCGCCGGTCTGCGGCGCAAGGAACTCATTTTCCGGCGGGAATCCTCCGCTTTTGACGGTGCTGTGGAGTACTTCTTCAAGCACGAACTGCTCCGCAATGTCACTTACGAGGGCCTGCTCAAGCGGTCGCGGCGCCAATACCATGCGCAAGTGGCCGCCTGGCTTATTGAGCACAGCGGCGAGCGCATTACGGAATTCACGGGGCTGGTCGCCGCCCACTTTGAACAGGCTGGCCGCCTGGCCGAGGCCGCCGAGTGGTTCGGCCGGGCCGGGGAGCAGGCCCTGGCCAGGTATGCGCCGGCAAATGCTGTCGAATACCTGCGCAAGGCGCTGGCGCTGTTACCCGCCGAGTCCGCGCCTCCCGGCGACATCCAAGCCAAACGATTGGGGTGGTATAAAGGATTGGGCAAAACCCTGGCTGCCCAGGCGCGCTTCGACCAAGCGCAAGAAGCCTGGGTCAACGCGCGTGCCCTGGCGGAATTGGCCGGCGACGTGGTGGCCCAAGCGCGGGCGTGGAACGGCCTGGCCTTCCTGCATGAGCGCCGCGGCGACAATCGCGCCTCGGTCGAGGCGGCCGAACGGGCGGAACTGCTGGCCCGCGGCGCGGGCGAAGCTGGCCACGGCGAGCTCATCCGGGCGATGCACCTGCGAGGTTGGGCCTGTTACCGACTGGGCGACGCGCCGACGGTGCTGACCCTGGGCCAACAAACGCTCAAGCTCTGCAGCGAGTCCAATGACCGGCGCGGCATGGCGACCAGCTATAAGCTCCACGGTGTCGCCCACCTGCAACTGGGCCACTATCTGAAGGCCGACGGCTACTTCCGGCAGGGCCTGGCCCTGTGCCAGGAACTTGACGACCGGCGCAATGCCGCCGCGATGTGGAGCAACCTGGGCGAGAGCGCCCGCCTTCGAGGTGATTACCACGCCGCTTCTGAGTTGTATCAGAAAGCTCTGGCTATCGTTCGCGAGATCGGTAATCGCGCCAGCGAGGTCATCTATCTGAGCAATCTGGCCGGCGCCCGGCTGGGTCTGGGCCAGTTTGCTCAAGCTGAAGCCGACGTGCGGCAAGCGATCACCCTGACCGCACAGCCGAAGTCCTGCAGCCTCCCCGAGACTTACAGCTTTCTGGCCGCGGCCTGCCTGGGCCAGGGAAAAGTTTCTGAGGCGCTCGAAGCGGCCCGGCACGCGGTGGAACTGGCGCGGGCATCGGAAAATTATCTGGATCTGGGCGGCGCCTGGCGGGCTCTTGGCCAGGCGGCAGCCGCGTTGCAGAACCCGGCCAGTACAACCGCTGCCGACCTGCCTGCTTCGCTCGGGCCTCCGGACGATCCACCCGCCTGCTTCGACAAAAGTCTGCGCCTCTTCAGGCATATCGACGCCGAAGGCGAACAAGCCCGGACCTTGCAGGCTTGGGCGGAATTCGAGTTGCAGCAGGGCCGCGCCCACGAAAGCCGGAAAAAATCCGAGGAGGCCGAAAGCATCCTTCCTTCCGGCACGCCCGCACCGAGTCCCGCCTCTTGAAAAGTTTAGTGGGCTGCCGAAGTTTTTTTTGGCGGAAAGCGGTCGCGTCCAAACGCCAGTAATAGTCTGGCCAGCTCTGTCTCTCATCGTAACGAAGCTTCTCGAAAGGCGGCGGGGACGCCTCCCAGTTGCCTTTGCCCCAACAGTCGGTCACCAAAGCACCATAAAATGGCAAAGGAGGCGGAAGGCTTCAGGTTGAATGGTGCAGGTAGGAGCTTCAGCACAGCGAGGCGTTTGAATTGCGCGTCCGTCGAAGACTCACACCGGGTGCGATAAGAGTGTGGGGCGCTCCCGCCGAGACCCGTTGCGAAAGCGGGAGCAAGCTCCACGCACTTATACGCTGACGCGACGTTCGAGCGCTCCCGAACCGCTCGAAGCGTATGGAAGTGCGACCAGCTTGCTGGCGCTTTTCCGCCGAACGCACGCAAGTGACTGACAGTTCTAATCGCACCCACTCACACCTTCAAGCTTGGGGAGGGAGAGTAGGGAACCTCGCCTGCGCTTTGATCCAGCGCCGGTAAGCCAATTGAATCGTGCTGTCCAATGCCGCCAGGGAAACGTTCGGATGCCGCTCCAGCGCATTGGCGAGCAGTGATTCGTAGATCACCTCGAGTCGCTCGGAATCCCTTCCCTGGGACTGGATGGCCGCATCGTAAGCCTTGATGAGGGCCTCAAGCTCGAGGTTCATCCGGGAAGACTTCGGCTAGAATCCGGTCGGCTTCCTCTTCGGGCATCGGGTCGTACAGCATCTTCCAGGACCGCTCAAGCTGCCATATCTTCGCCCTCAGCAGTGCCACAGCCGGCGTGCTTGAGGAATCGGGGTCCGCAGCAACGCATTCCAACAGCTTCGCCGTGCGTAATGCCCATTTGAGCTCTCGCCGATGGCGCTCCTGCTGTTCCGACGATGGATTACCCGTTATGATCTGTCGGTACTGCCACTTAATGAAAAGGTCGCACTCATCGCAGAACTGCTGAAGGGTATTGACCACAACCTGGCGCAGGCCGAAGGTTTCAAGCCCTGCCTTTCCTGAAATCGCTTCACTGGCTGCCATTAAAAGAACCTAAACTGTTTGCCCCTAGGATTCAATCGAAACTTCGGAGCTCGAAAATGTCCGCGAACAGACCACCGTCCACGGAACGGCGCGAAGGTCTGGGGGTATTCATAACTCGGATCACTGAGCTAACGAACCCGCTTTCGTTGTGCGCTGAAGATCATTCTCACCGACCGGGACCAGCAGTAGAGCATGCGCAAGGGTATCGACATTCTCTTGCGTGTAGGGAGCACCGGGTGGCAGGCCAATTCCCGCAATCTCGCCGTGGTCATTGATGTGCTCCGCGAAAAGGAGGTGCAAAGGGGAGTTGGGCGGAATCAAAGTATTCAGATCGATCATCGGGCCGCCTTTCTCCCATAAGAACGCGCTGGCCTGGCTTGGCACGAGACTAGTCTTCGATGCGCCGATGACCTGCCCTTTGGAATTGATGCCGTGCGCGGCGCTGGTGATGCCGAGATTGCCGAGGTCCGTCATCACACCGTTTCTACAGAGGAAGGCGCGTAGGGCGGCGTCGCGTTGGTGCTGTTCACGTCCACATAGCGCACGGTGGCCAAGGCGCTGCCGCCAATTGACAGGATTATGGCAACACCGAGCGCCCATATTCCACACGGATTCCAACAAGTTCTCATTAACACCGGGCTTTAGCCTGGCTTTAGCCCGGTGTAGCGAGGGGCGTCGGCGTATGAGCCGTTTCATTTCAACGGCTTCCGACAGCTTTCGACAAACTGTTGAAACAGTTCCCAAGTCGAGTCCGAGTCCTTCCACCGGGCTAAAGCCCAGGTGTTAATGAGAGGTTCCTTCCGGGTGTGGGATATGCGAGCTGGAAGCCGCCCGGTCACTGTTCGGAAATAGTTCAGGTTGTTCATTTCGCACGTCTTCATTGGTTGTTTCCGGATTGCTGGCTCAAGGCCGTTGCAGTCGAGCGCGCAACCGATAGAAGCCCGTGCCAGATACTGAATTTGTGACGAGCCGCGTGGAGTTGTCGCCGACAATATCCGTGGCAGTTGCCAATCCCTGCCAGTTGCTTGATAGAAGATTGGTGGTGGTTTCGATGGTGTAAAGGCGGCCACGGGCCGCGAGCCAACCGAGCACAAGATTCTGGCTGTTCTGCGGATCAACATTCGCCTGCAACTTTTGAACCGAAGTTGCATCGGTCGGATCGGTCAGGTTGACGAATTCGTTGAAGTTATTCGCGCCGTCGCTATCCGGATCGGCGAACGGGGCGGCCGCAGGCGAGTCGGTCGAACCGAAATAATGGACCTGCCAGGCATCCACCAGGCCGTCGCCATTGGCGTCAAACAAATCGTTCGTGGGCCAAGTGGTGACCGAGCTGATGGCGTTGTTCATTTCAGAGTCAATGTTGTAGTAATTCGGCACATCGCCGACCACATCACGGTGGTTGAAAATCACCGCCCAACAAAATCCGTTCGCGAGGCGCACCGTGTAGGAAAAAGTGCCATCCAGATCGCCATCGTGCCAGGCGTTGTAGCTCCCGCCTCCCAGCGGTCTCACCTGCCAGCCAGCGCCATAATAGTAGGTCGCCGGGCCGGCCAGTTCGGGCGGTTGGGACCACATGGTGTCAATTAGCGCGGAGGGCAGTAATGGGCTGTTGGTCTGTACATCAAACGAAGAGGAGAACCGCACCAGGTCCGCAGCGGTGGCCAGCCAGCCGCCATGTGAATCCATAGTGGACAGGTTGAAGCCGCCGTACTGAATGGGCACCATCGCCGGGCCATTCGTGCCCATGACGGTGGCCACGATGCGGCGCACTGGGTCGTCATAATCCACTTCCGCCGGGTCCGCATCCGCCAGCAGAGGTTTTCCAAGGCGCATGTCCCAGGTACCCGCAGGGGCAAGGACGTTGTCCTTGATGTATTGGTGGTATGGTATCCCCGTCAGCGTCTCGATGATGCGTCCCAGCAGACAATATCCGAAGTTGGAATAGGCATAGACAGTCCTGGGGTCGTGATCGAGCGGCTGGCCTTTCATGTAATCAATCACCATCTGCGGCGTTGTGGGCAGCGGCCGGCCCAGGCTGGCGCTGATGGTGAAATCGTCGCGATACATCGGGTCTGGTGAAATGCTTCTGTCCCATCCTCCCCAATGCTGCAGGAGTTGACGAATGGTCACGGCGCGGAACCGCGCATCGCTGACGGTGGCTAGATCGAGTATGTTGCTGATCGGCTGGTCTAAACTGATCTTACCGGCCTGGCTCAGTTGGAAAATACCGACGGAGGTGAATTGCTTGGTAAGGCTGGCGATGCGAAAGAGGTTGGTCGGCTTCGTCGGGGCCACATTGGTTGGCGCGAGGGTGTAAGCATGGTGAAAGACCAGTTTTCCGTGCCGGGTCACCGCCAGCGTGCCTCGCGCGATGTTCCGCAGCGACATGAAATTGGTCATCTCCGTGTCCAGCGCCGCCAACGAAGCGTTGGAAAGACCTGTCGTGGTCCACACCCCGGGCGGTGGATCCTGCACCCAGGACGAGGCATATCTCGGACTTGAAGTTGGCCCGTACTCGTTGATGGAAACCGGTCGATAGCCGTTGCTGCTCAGGTTCGCCGCCGCTGCTTGAAACGCGGAGGCCGTCAACTCTGAGTTCCAAGTCCATACCGGTTGCTCCGCGAAAACCCAGTGTGCGGCAAAAAGCGTACTGCCCGATGGGCCATACCCGGAGATGCAAATTGGGCGGCTGCCATCCTGGGCGAGGAAGTTGGTCACCTTCTGTCCGAGATCCGCCACGTTCATGTTCCAGTAAGTCGAGAAGCCGTACCCGTCTTTGACCCAGGTCCCGGAAAAGCGCAGGCTCGAATCGGTTGCTATGACCGATACCCAAGTGGGCCGATAGCCGGCATTCAGGCCATTATTCCATGCCGTCTGATAGGCCGCCTCGGTGAGTCCGAATACTTGCGCCCAGCCATTGGTGGCCTGAGCGTCCCTCACCCAAACGGCCACGTAACGCTCGTTGGGATAATCGCCGTAAGCATCCACGCATAGAGTCCGGTAGCCTTGTCCCGACAGAAGGGTGACCTGGTTGGAGTAATCCGATCGGGTCACACCCAGGACAGTCGTCCAATTGGTGAAGCCATCGGCGAGCCAGACCGCCGCGAGATTCGGACTGTTGGTGGGGCCATTCGCATCAACCGAAATCGGCCTGTAGCCGTCCGCCGCATTGCTGGCTGACATCGAAAGATACTGCGACATGGTAAGACCGAAGCCATAACGCGATTGAACCGCTTGGGCGGGGAGACTGAGTGCAAGGAGGAATCCGCTCAGTGCAAGCATTCTTAGCGTGGGTGTAGCATCAAAGTTCATAGTTGAGTCGTTTGTTTGCGGGCGCCGGACAGCTTTCGGCACACAGCACATGGCAGCAAAAAGCCGCACCGCAAGGGTTCGAGAATGGTCCAGGTTGTTCATAGTAATCCTTTCCGTTTGTTGCCTTTACGGTTCATTTTCGTGGGTGAGCTGACTCGAATCTTCGTCGCTGGCATGGCATTATCTACTACCTTTTATTTGTGGAACCGTTACAGGGTTTCCTCACAAAATGGGTGGCTTGCAGAAAGAGTGGCATTTCGTGCCCTGCGCAACGGGACACTGGTGTCGGCTGGTCCGACCGGTCCCCGATTCCGATGGTCCCGTGAGCGACTGGGGTCGAGAGCAGAATGCGGCTTCTTCTTGCCCTCGTTGAGCTTGGAATTTGCAGCTTCTCTGGGGGTTGGTGTTTGGAGCTTGGTGCTTATTCAAGGGCTGACTCCCACGCGGTAGAACCACGGCCCCGCTCCGATGGCGTTGGTGTCGGTGTAGGTGGTCGTGCCGGCTTGCCTCAGGCGCGGGGACAGATAAATTCCGGGTATGGCTACGAGCGAGATAATCGAAAAGATCCGTCAACTCTCTGACGAGGAGGCCGCGCGGTTTTACGACGGTCTTTTCTCCGAGGAGACCGAAGTGGACCGGCTCCTGGCCGCGTTCGACCGACTGCCGCGC
>WNGQ01000091.1_pt1 | contig 90639 bp, 74 predicted proteins | sample 5407661 | NCBI WGS metagenome assembly WNGQ01 (sample SAMN13153382, study PRJNA577476) | soil metagenome | isolation source: 60 cm soil or saprolite under Garry oak tree replicate 2 | place: USA:California | collected 2016-06-15
ACGGAACTATGGCATACTGGTCTGACATGAATATCCCTCCTTTGGATACCTGAGACGTTTTTTCGTACTTCTCAAGCATACCATAGGAGGGATGCTTCTCTCTCTCTCATCCTTTCAAAAATTCGGGATGACTCATGTTCTATGTCTATCCATACCTTTTTGGGTTATTTTGTTTCATCCTATGTAATGTTGTGATATTCTATAGTGGTGAAGGTAAGTCGTTGGAGTAGCGGAATGTAGCACAAAGGGTTTGCGCATGTTCGGAAGAATATTCAGCAGAACAAGGTATTTATTTCCTCTTTTACTGGCCCTGTTTGCGGTGTTCTTGACCGGTTGGATACTGGTTGCTGCTCCCTTGAATCATAGTGCCTGGCTGGAGGCGGTTTCGCTTCAGTCACAGCAGCAGGCCCCGACTTCCGATCCAAATACTTTCCACCTGTTAAATGGTAAACTGGCCTCGCTGGGCTGGATTGTGGGACGGGACTGCCAGAGGGGCCTGCGTGCTTACCTGCAAACCGCGGACACGAATCCTGATGCAGCCCTTGTCGGTACTGGCTGGCTCGATCCCACCACTGGCACGTTCATTAACGGCCAGAATAATAATTGCATGCCCGGCAGCCTGAGTATGGATAACGTGGTGCAGCTGGTACATAGTAAAGGTGGCATGGCCTATTTTACCGTCACTATGATGACCGATGGTGCGCCAGGTTCCTGGACTTCTCAGCAGCAGTCGGACTATATTCGTAGAGGCACAACCGATCAGAGCTATATCGACAACATTGTGCGCGAGGTGCAACGCGCCCATTATGACGGGGTGATTATGGATTTAGAGGCTGGACTGGCCACATATCCCAACATCCAGCAGCTCTTTGCCACCTATAACCAGCGCGTGTGGGCCGCTCTCAAGCCTCTGCACAAGTGGTATGGCATAGCGCTGATCCATAAACTCAATGACCACGATGATTACTACAGTCTCAACGCCTTCGAGAACTGGTCGCTGTTAGCGCGCGCGGCTGACTTTATTGTGGTTATGGCGGTTGACCAGTCCTATTTCACACCTGGCCCGACCGTCAGCATCCCCTGGCTGAAACAACTGCTGGCTTATACGCTGCGCACAATGCCTAATATGCTCCCGCGCATCATCTGGGAGTTGCCGCTCTATGGTGCAACCTGGCACCTGGAAGGAGGAAATTGGGTCTTTGATGGCGGGGTCAACTACGCGGATGGCGTGAATGCCGTGCAGCAGATACCCCTTTCACAGATCGATAGGGGTGCCAGCGACCTGAATGATACCACCTGTGCCCATCTTGTCTATACCGATTCATCTGGTGTGAAGCACTCGATGTGGTATCATACCGCGAAAAACCTCTATTACGTTATCTCGAATTTCAAGCAGATACTGGCGCAGGTGCCACAGTTTGGCCATAGCCATCTGCAGATTGCGGTCTGGTATCGCGCAACGTGGGAACCGAGTGATGTGTGGCCAATGCTGAGGGATGTGCTGCCAAACTGAGACTATCTACATTAAAAACGCTGAGAGCTAATCACCTGCTCTCAGCGTTTTTTTCTTTCAGCCTTTTAATAGGGGCAAGGGCTTACATCATGCCGCCCATGCCGCCCATTCCACCCATACCGCCCATGCCACCGGGCATGGCGCCAGCGGCTGACTCCTCCTCAGGAGAGTCTGTTATCAGGGTATCGGTCGAGAGGACCATACCGGCGATACTAGCGGCGTTCTGCAAGGCAGAGCGTGTCACTTTTACCGGGTCAATGATACCGGCCTTGAACATGTCAACGTATTGGCCTGTCAGGGCATCGAAGCCGTAGCCGCGCGGAGCGTTGCGGATAGCGGCTACTACGACGGAGCCATCACTACCGGCATTGATAGCGATCTGGCGCGCAGGCTCCTCGAGGGCGCGGCGCAGGATATTGACACCTGTTTGCTCCTCACCCGCGGCAACTTCTACTTTGTCCAGTGCAGGAATGGCAGCGATCAAGACTGCGCCACCTCCGGCCACGATACCTTCTTCGATAGCGGCACGGGTAGCGGAAAGAGCGTCCTCGACACGGTGCTTCTTCTCTTTCAGCTCTACCTCGGTGGCAGCGCCGACTTTAATCACGCCTACGCCACCGGCAAGCTTGGCAAGGCGCTCCTGGAGCTTCTCGCGGTCGTAGTCGCTGGTCGTCTCTTCGATGAGGGCGCGGATCTGGCGTATACGAGCCTGAATCTGATCGTTTTTGCCTGCGCCTTCAACGATGGTGGTGTTATCTTTAGTCGCGGTCACCAGGCGGGCGCGACCAAGGTCACGCAGCGTAGCATTTTCGAGCTTGAGGCCGGTCTTCTCGGTGATGACCTTACCACCGGTGAGAATAGCGATGTCTTCCAGCATAGCTTCACGGCGTTCGCCGAAGCCAGGGGCTTTGACTGCCAGCACATTAAATGCGCCGCGCAGTTTGTTGACGACAAGGGTTGCCAGGGCTTCGCCATCGACGTCCTCGGCGATAATCACCAATTCTTTGGTGCCCGATTGCAGGACGCGCTCCAACAGGGGCAGAATGTCCGCGATGGCGCTGATCTTCTTGTCGGTAATCAGAATGTAGGGGTTCGTGAGTTCCGCGATGGTGTGCTCGTTGTTTGTCGTCATGTAGGCAGAGATGAAGCCACGATCAAACTGCATACCCTCGGTATACTCTTTTTCCATCTCGAGGCCGCGGCCCTCCTCAACGGTAATGACGCCGTCTTTGCCAACTTTGTCCATCACATCGGCGATTAGTTCGCCAATTTCGCTGTCAGCGGCGGAGATAGCGGCCACCTGAGCTATTTCTTCGCGTGTCTCGACCGGTTTGCTCATCGACTTGATTTCGTCGATGACAGCCTCAACGCCCTTCTCCAGTCCACGGCGCAGGATCATCGGATTGGCGCCAGCGGCGAGATTCCTGAGACCCTCGATAACGATGGCCTGTGACAGGACGGTCGCGGTGGTGGTACCATCACCAGCAACATCATTTGTTTTGGTCGCGACCTCTTTCAGCAGCTGCGCGCCCATATTCTCAAATGGCTCGGCCAGGTCGATATCACGAGCAATGGTTACACCATCATTGGTAATGGTTGGTGCACCAAACTTTTTGTCAAGCACAACATTGCGGCCCTTTGGCCCAAGTGTGACTTTGACGGCTTCTGCCAGCGAGTCGATACCCTTTTTAAGGGAACGACGCGCCTCTTCATCAAATTGTAGTCTCTTTGCCACGAAACATACTCCTAAAAAAAATCAACTGTAAAGTTCAATCGTATTGGGTAGATCAAATTACTCCACAATACCCATAACGTCGCTTTCGCGCAGGATCAGATACTCTTCGCCGTCTATTTTGATTTCGGTGCCGGCATACCTGGCAAACAAGACGCGCTCTCCCACTTTAACCTCGGGTGTTGTGCGTTTGCCGTTGTCCAGGACTTTGCCGGGGCCGACTGCCAGGATTTCGCCCTCCTGGGGCTTCTCTTTCGCAGTATCCGGTAGCACGAGGCCGCTCTTTGTGACGGTTTCACGAGCTAATGCTTTGACTACCACACGGTCACCCAGCGGCTGGATCTTTGGGCTCACTGTTGACATACCATTTCTCCCTAATTTTGATATGTGATATGTAGACGAGTAGTGGCTCGTCTCTCATTTTTAGCACTCTTATTGCGAGAGTGCGAACCTCCCATATAATACACCATATGAGGCGTAACCGCAAGGGGGTGTAGCGTGTCTTTTATGTTGGGTAACATAGACCTGAGTGTTTTGCTACACTCATTAAAAGATCATTTATCTGTTTTGGGTGGAGTAGTAAGTATTTGCAATACTTGCTCAAGCTTTCCTTCTACAGAAGTGAAACGCTGCTCAAATCCCTCAAGCCGCCGATCAATACCATTGAGCCGCCGATCAATATCCTCAATACGTTCCTTGACAACGCTCAGATCATTTTGCATTGTCTTAATATCCTTACCCTGACTACCTGCAATCCCAAGGAGCACGGCTACATTATGGTCAAGATCCCTACTATGAAGCTCTTGCATCGTGATAACTTTATTTAGCGCCGCCATATGTCGATTGTTCTCGCTCAGATGAACGAGAAAATCTGTCTGAACGGCTGCCAGACCCTGCTCCAATGCTACAATTCGTTCTTCTGTAGACATATGGGCCTCCCTTCTCTTTCGGAGAGTATAGCATATCATACTTCTACCTAAAACAGGTACTGGACAAACGAAAAAGGTAGGGCTATTTAATAGACTTTTAAAGAGCCCTGATGCCGTATGCTACAATGGGCAAATGAAAGATCTAAGAAGACGGTTTACGTTCCATGAGAGTGACGATTGCTTATAGGAGAAATTAGCGTGTTCCGAAACGAGCAGCCACAAGATAAAGATTACTTCGATTTTCTGATGGATGAGGCCAATCACCCTTTTACGGGCTGGGACTTTTCGCATATCACGGCTACGCGCAGGATGGTTGAAGGGGTGCTCAGTTGGAGCTATAGCAGCAAAATACTCATGCGACTCAGGCAAATCCAATCGTTATTGGATATGGGGACAGGCGGTGGAGAATTTTTATCTTCGCTGCATCCCCTGCCGGAACATACCTGTGCGACTGAAGGGTATGCGCCCAATGTTCCTATCGCTCGCCAGAGGCTTGAGCCGCTGGGGGTCAAGGTCTATGAGGTCAGCGATCATCATCGCTTGCCCTTTGCAGGGAATGAGTTCGACCTGGTCATCAACAGGCACGAGTACTACGATCCACAGGAAGCGATGCGTATCCTCAAACCTGGGCACCAGTTTATAACGCAGCAGGTTGGCGGGTCAAACGACGTAGAACTTTTGCAGATGCTAGGTGGAGGAGAATACCAGTACGCTTACTGGACCCTGGAGTATGCTGTAAAGGAACTCGAGGCAGCGGGTTGGAAGATTGTGGAGCAGCGAGAGGATTTCCCCGTCACGCGCTTCTTTGACGTGGGGGCCGTCGTTTTTTTTCTAAAGGCCATTCCATGGCATATTTCCGATTTCTCTGTGGAGAAATATTTCGATAAACTGGTGGAGATGCACAACATTATCCAGGCTCAGAACTACTTCGATATGCATGACCACCGCTTTTTGATTGTTGCTGAAAAGCCGTGATGTTTCAGAAGGAATGGTTCCTTACAGCCATCCTTTCTGCTCAGCAAGTCGTGCCGCTTCCATGCGGTTATGTGCGCCCAGCTTCTGCGTGGCGATAGAGAGGTGATTGCGCACGGTACCCTCTGATAGATAGAGCTGCGCAGCGATGTCTGCAATGCTGATGCCTGAAAGTGCGACTGAGAGCACCTCACGCTCCCGGTTCGTGAGCGGGTTGTTGCCCTCGGAAAGCGCAGCCAGCGCGAGGTCAGGATCAACCACCCGCTCACCTTCCATAACGCTGCGAATGGCAACCGCGAGTTCTGTGGCAGGCGCATCCTTCAATAAGAACCCGACGGCTCCGCTGTCCATAGCCCGCCGCAGATAGCCGCTGCGTCCAAAGGTGGTCAAGATCACCACGCGACAGGACGGGAGGTATTCACGAAGCGCTTGCGCCGCAGGTAATCCACCGCCGCCAGGCATCTCAATATCCAGTAGGGCGACATCGGGATGGGCCGAGAGCGCCGCTGGCAGCACCTCATCGCCCCGCGCGACTTCAGCAATTACCTCGATATCCTTCTCCAGGCTGAGCAGAGCAGAGAGCGCTCCGCGCACCATCGCCTGATCTTCCGCCAGGAGGACCCGTATCATAATCGCTCCTCCTCTGATGGCTCTACATGGCCTGGGACTGGCAGTTCCACCCGCAGGCGAAAGCCCTCGTTGCCCGCTGTTCGCAATGGACCCGCCTCCATACGCCCCCCATATGAGTTAACGCGCTCACTGAGGCCGGAGAGGCCGCTGCCGATCCTGGCTTTTGCGACCTCCAATTGTCGCCTCCGTGGTCCATCATTAATCACCTCGGCACAGACAGTGCTATTTTCATGGGTGAGTCGGATGGAGCAGCGACGCGCGCGACTGTGCCGGATCACGTTAGTCACTCCCTCGCGCACAGTCCAGGCGAGCACTGCATCTGTGGAAGGCTCCAGCTCCCCGGCAGAGTGTTCAACCTGGCATGCGACCCCGGCCGCCGAGAGGATCTGCCGGGCACCGTCCAGTTCGCTCTCAAGCCGGGGTTGCCGGTATCCTGCAACGGCCTCGCGCACCTCGCGCAAGGTATGGCGGGCAGCGCGCTCGACCTCGCGAATCTCCTGGATTGCGCGCGCAGGCTCTTGCTCGACGAGACGCCCTGCCAGTTCGCTCTTGAGCGTAATCATGGACAGGGTATGCCCGAGCAGATCATGGAGATCGCGCGATAGACGTTGCCGTTCCTCCGTCACCGCAAGGTGGGCCAACTCTTCCCGCGCAGCCTGTAGTTCCCTGATCGCGCCGGACAAGCGAGCAGCGCCGATCATATCCACGCCGATCCCCCGCACCAGCAGCATGAGCGGGATGATCTGCAGCCAGTCCACCCGCGCAATGCCTCCGCTCGCGCCCACACTGATCACGAGCGGGAGGAGTGTGAAGATCACGACAGCTACGAACGCGCTGCGCATCGGGAGCGTTACCCCTGCTATGGCGCTGACCCCGATGAAGAGCCAGAGAAAGGAGCTGCCATAGAGCAGGCAGAGCGCGAGCACGAGAGCCACCAGGACGCCGAACAGGATGAGCGATGCAGGGGACCGCGAGCGTTTGCGCGCTCCACTGCTTGCAGGGTGAGGCCACATGAGCCAGGTGTAGCTGACCGCGAAGAACACCAGGGCAGCTAGAGCTAAGAAAAGACGCGCCGCGGGGAGAGGGGTTTGCACGAGCGAGACAATAGGAAACAGGAGGCAGACGAGCCAGAAATGCTGGTACAGCCGCCAGAGATGGAAGGGGATCCCGCTGGAGACGACGAGCACCTCTGCGCCTTCCATAGTGGTGAGGTAGCGTTCCCACCGCGCATATCCCCGTGCTAGCTGTGTTCGTATGGTCTTCATGGGTTCAGCGCTCCTTTCTTCCTACCGAAACAGGCTCTTCTACCCACGAACTTATTCTACCACCGCCTCGTCCAGACGGTCTTTCTCAGGAAAGGATCTTCACCTGTACCGTTCATGTGGGTGGACGTGTGCCCTACTCGTCGCTCTCTGGCTCGATAAAGATAGTTCCAGCGGAGCCATCGACGGTGAGGATCATCCCGGTAGTGATGCGCTCGGTTGATTGTGGTACCCCGACGACCGCCGGGATGCCGTACTCGCGGGCCACGATAGCGCCATGCGCCATCGCGCCGCCCATTTCCATCACCAGGCCACCAGCCGTGAGGAAGAGGGGCGTCCAACCGGGATCGGTCGAGGGCGCGACCAGGATCTCACCGGGAACTAAATTCGCGCCATGTGGGTCAAGTATCACCCGCGCTGGTGCAGTCACAATGCCCGGCGAGGCAGGCGTTCCCTGGAGCGTGTCACGAGCTAATCCGCTCGTGCCTGGCTGGATGGTGGGTTCGGTGCCATCAGAGAGCAGCACGAGCGGTACATGGCGGCGAGTCAGTTCGCGTTCAAAGTCGGCCCGCCGGGCGCTGACAAGCGCGCGCATATCGGTTACGGCGAGGGCTTCGTGCGCTTCGGGCAGGGTAATGAAAAAGATATCTCCGGCTGCCTCCAGCCGCCCGAGCCGTACAAGTTCCTCTCCAACCGGCCAGAGGAGCTCACGTGCCCGTGCAAGGAGCAATGTGAAACAGAACCTGGGCATTTCGCGCAAGCCTGCCAAAGCGCGTGCTCGTCCGAGGAAGAAGCCAACGAGCAGGCCGCGCAGCCAGCTTTTGCGCCTGGCGCGGCGCGTTAGCTCGGACACCATCGTCTCAGCCTCTTCTGCTGCTCGCCGGAACTGCGTATCAGGGGAGAGCGCCGGATCACGAATCTCCTGGTAACCGGCGAGAATACCGAGCACATACGTCGTGTCCTCCGACCAGCGTGGCACGCCCAGGTCGAGCTCGGCCACGCTGCGATGCCCATAGATCGCCAGGAAGGTTGCGAGGCCGTTTTGGAGCAGTGGAGGCAGGCTTCCGTTGCGGTAATCCTCTGCCAGCCGCACTGGTGGGGTGTGCTGGAGCAGGTGAGTTACCGCCGCGTCGTTTTGCACTTGCTTTGCCAGCGTCCACAGCGCAAGATCCATCTCGGTGGTCGGATTGAATGGCGCTCCTCGTAGCACTACCTGAAGTTCGCTTGCAGTCACAAGGCCACCGAGGAATTTGCCAGCAAGGGCGAAGGCCTGCATACCACCGAGCATAACTGGAGAGGCACCGGATAACAGGCGCAGTGGTGAGTCGAGGATGAGTTGCTCGGCGGCTGCCAGGCGATCGGAGGCTGAAGCGTCTGACGCGACCTTCCCTGCACTACGTAAGATACGAACTAGTCGCAGCAGTCGAGCGCGTGCAGACCGAGGCAAGAGCAGCGCACGGAGCAGATACAACGGCATACCTGTGCGAATGAGTAGCAGGATGATCGTGCGAACGAGCGAGAGACGGGGGATGGGGAGGAGAGAGAGGCGCGGATCGCTGGCAAGCTGTTGAAAGATGACTGCGGCATGAACCTCTGCTTCCAACATTGCCCGTATGAGGAACGCGCGCCCAAACGAGCTACGCAGCGCAGCAGTTACGTCGAAAAAGATACGAGATGCAGCCTCCGTGACGAAACCGGGGCCGGTAAGTGGCTCACGCGGAGGAAAGCCGGCGAGTGTTGCTAGCGATGAAACGAGCAGGCGGGTAGCGGAGATGCCCATGGGCGTGAAGGGCCGGTAGGTGCCCTGCTGGATATTGTACGACAAGTACACGCGCAGGACTTCATCGGTAGGTGGAGCATCAGCAGGCAGTGGAAACAGGGTCGTAATCGGACGCGACTGGAGCAGGAAGAATTGACCAGAGGCATCCATTGCCCACTCGATGTCCTGGGGCACATTGAAATGCGCCTCGACTTTTGCCCCGAGTTTCGCAAGCGCACGTACCTGGGCATCAGAGAGGCAAGGCTCTGGAGTACGAGCATCTGCTACGATCTTCCGGGTTCCTCCTCCGGGGGTCGCCTGGATGATGATCTGTTTGTCGCCCAGGCGGCGCTCGACAATCTCGCCGGTCGTCGTATTGACGACGAAGTGGTCGGGGATGGTCGCGCCGGAGACAACGGCTTCCCCCAGGCCGAGATTGGCATCGATTACCGCCTGGCGTCGCTTGCCAGTGAGTGGGTTGGCCGTGAAGAGAACGCCAGCGCTCTGTGCCACGATCATGCGCTGTACAACAACCGCCATGCGCACGGCGCCAGGATCGATGCCCAGGCTGCGGCGGTAGCTCACAGCGCGCTCGGTCCACAGAGACGACCAGCAGCGCTGGACTGCTGTGAGCACGGCCTCGACCCCAATGATATTGAGGTATGTTTCCTGTTGACCGGCAAAGCTTGCGGTAGGAAGGTCTTCAGCGGTGGCAGATGAACGGATAGCGACGGGTTCTTCGTTGCCCAGCGCCCGGTAGGCTCGGGTGATGGCTCCAGTAATACTCGTTGGAATAGATGCCTGGAGCACGGCATCGCGTGCCGCCGCAGCCAGCTCTGCCTGATGTGCAATATCCTCCACATCGTCGTTCCGCAGCTTTGCCAGTTCCGCCAGTATGGGCTCAAGAGTGGCGCTCACCAGGGCATAAGCAATGGTGGTCACGCAGAATCCACCGGGAACGGAGAAGCCTGCGCGAATCAACTCGCCCAGGTTCGCAGCCTTGCCGCCAACCAGGGAGAGTTGCGTCCGGTCAAGTGTGGTCAGGGGGAGTACCAGGGGGCCAGCATCAGATTGATGCGAGCCTGGGGGCTGGTTTGCCTGGATTTGGGAGTTCATGATGCTGCCTCCTTTGGCTTTTCGGTTTAAGATCGTTCTTTGGCGGCTGTGCTTTCGCTTCAGAGTATAGCCTTGTCCGTGATCGATGGGAAGTGAAGTCTATCCTGATTTGGGCGTGACAAATGTCATGGGTGCTTCATCCTGATGAACTACGTGCGCATACTGCTTGCACCCACGTAACAACGCCCTCCTGAGGCCCTCTATCCCACACTTAAATCGGCTGTGCAGGCATGGGAGGGGGCGATGGGAAACTGCTCAAGCGCTCCTCCAGGAAGCGCTGCCGCTGGCACGAGAGATGGGTTATCTCTAACGAGTACGGGGGATCGAGGGTCTTTCACTGATAGGTTTTTTGGAACGAGCTCTGCTTGCTGTTTGTATCACTTGTTTCATTTGTTTCATTTGTTTCACTTGTATCAGATGTAGCATACAAACCCACGGGTTGGGCAACGAGATCAGTAGAAGGGAAGCAACAACACCTCTAGTCAGAGTTCTCTTCACATCTATTGGCTGTCGGGCGTGGTGTCTATCAGTTCGCAGACGCGGCAGTGGCACGCAAACGGCGATCAAGATACCATCCAAGTCCAGCAGTGATGATGGTGGCCCCCGCTCCCATCAGGTTAGATGGTACCCCTACGATCCGCACGAGATGGTGCCCTGGGTCCTCAACGGCAGTGCCTGGGACGAATGGGGCAAGAAAGAAAGGTCCCCAATATGCCACGGGAATCGCTGCGGCAACCGTTACTGCTGCGTCCTGATCTGGCGAGCGTCGCCAGAGCAACCAGAGTGCGATGGATGAGAGTATTGTCGTCATCCCCAGGGAGACGGCGCCGTGAAAGCGGGCGTGAGGAGACCACTGAGGGCTGAATAGGTGCGAGTCGTTCCAGTCGGCCAGAAAGGGCGCCACAGCGGTGATGATGGCGGCAAGGGAGATAAGGATCTTTCCAATGTTCCAGCGCATGGCTTTCTTCCTCCTCTGCGAGTTTGAGTGAGTCGTTCCCATATCCTGGACTGTAACCAGCATACATCTTATCTTCGTTCAATGCCGTTAGTCTACCATTTCTCTATTTCTTAACGCAACTCTGTAACATCATTGTGTGCCTGCTAGTATACCCTTTCCCGTGAGAGAAGGCGTCCCACCAGGCAATGAACGAGTAGATGGCGAGGTCGAATGCTAAGAGCCAGCCGACAATACGCGCCGTGCCGATTGCCTGCCAGGAGGCCGATGCAATCCAGAGGGCTGCAGAAATGTGCCCGCCGTAGCGCAACGAGAGATAGGTCAGTTTGGGGGACACCATTGAGGCCCATGATATCTGTCGAGATGTCGATGACGAGCCATCCATAACCGGCAGCCTTCGCCCAGCGCGGGGCAGGAAGGGCCGCGACAACCGGGAACAGGAGCAGGTGGGGTGCGACGCCTAGCAGGCCGTTCAGTTCATCCAGGAATAGCGAACTGGAAGGGGTAGCGTCACGAATGACAGGGATGAAAAAGGTGGGGAGGCGGATGGCAAAGAGGATAGCGACTATAGACGATGGGTGCATTTTGCTCTTTAGAACGTTCAGGCTGATCATTCTGCCACGTCGTCAACAGGTTTTTATGAAACGAGCAGGGAAGCAGGAGAGAAGCACCTAACAGCGTAAGCAGACCCAATGGTACATTGACAAAGAAGACCCATATTTACTGCTGTTCCATCACCTCCACCTGTGATACAATACCAGGGATTACATATGCACTAGCGCGATGAAGTACGCGCCTCGTATATTTTTTGTTGGAGATAGGTGATGACGATTGAACAAACTACGTTACTGACAGGGCTAAACGAGCCCCAGAAGAGGGCTGTTACGACAACTGAGGGACCGCTGCTTATTCTGGCCGGACCGGGGAGCGGCAAGACCCGCGTCATCACTCACCGCATGGCCTACCTTGTACAGCACGAACAAATCTCTCCCTGGCGCATACTCGGCGTTACCTTTACGAACAAGGCCGCGAAGGAGATGCGCGATCGGTTGGAGAAACTGGTGGGTATCAGCGAGTCCAAGGAGATGACCATCGGGACCTTTCATGCCATTTGCGCGCGCGTTTTACGTATTGAAGCGGATCATCTTGCTCCCCTTGGGCTCAACAAGTCTTTCGTCATCCTTGATACTGAAGAGCAGACTGCGCTGATTAAGCAGGCGGTGAAAGATTTGAACCTGGATGAGAAGCAGAATAAGCCTACCACGATGCAGGCGTTGATCTCGCGCGCCAAGAATGATTTGCTGGGGCCGGAGCAAATGGCCGAGCAGGCGGCAAAATACATCGAAGAGGTAGCGGCACGCGTCTACAAGGTCTATCAAAAGCTGCTGCGCGCCAATAACAGCGTCGACTTTGATGATCTGCTCTTGCTCACCGAGCAATTGTGGCGGCGTGAACCGGATGTCCTTCACCACTACCAGATGCGCTGGCAGTATATACATGTCGATGAGTTCCAGGATTGCAACCTTCCACAATATAAGCTGATACGCCTGCTAGGCTATGGCACGAGCGACAGGCATGAAGGCCTGGGCAATGTGTGTGTCGTGGGCGACGATGACCAGATGATTTATAGCTGGCGCGGAGCCAGTTCCGAAAATGTGATTCGCTTTGAGGAAGATTTTCCGCGTGCGAAGATCATCATGTTGGAGCAGAACTATCGCTCGACGCAGTCCATCCTCGACGCGGCTCAGAACGTGGTGCGGCGCAACAGGTTGCGCAAGGACAAGAAGCTCTGGACGGCGCTGGGCTCGGGCGAGAAGATCATGGTGTACGAGGCCTATAACGAAGAAGAGGAGGGACTCTTCACGGCCCGTGAGATCATGCGCCTGCTGGCGCGGGGAGAGATAGAGAAGCGCGGCGATGTGGCTGTTATGTATCGTACCAACGCGCAATCGCGTGCCATCGAAGAACAATTTCTGCGAGCAAACATTCCCTACAAGGTCATCGGCAGCCGCAAGTTCTATGAACGCAAAGAAATTAAGGATATGGTGGCCTACCTGCGTTTGCTGCTCAATAACCATGATGAGCTGAGCCTGAAACGAATCATCAATGTGCCCAACCGCAAGATCGGTCCGAGAACGCTTGGCGAACTGCAGCAATGGGCGAGTGAAAGAGGCGTCACGTTGTACCAGGCCGTACAGCAGGCTGAACAACATCCAACGCTTGGGAGGGCGGCGAAGGCCGCTCTAACCGGGTTTGGATGCATGATGACGGATCTGACGAGTGCGCTCGATGAGCTCCCACTGCCGGAACTGCTGGATAGGATCGCCGAGAAGACCGGCATGGGGCCTGAACTGCGTGACAGTCCTCAGGGGGAATTAGACCGCTGGGCCAACGTGCTGGAACTGCGCCGGGTTGCCGAAGACTACTCCGAAATCGAGACTCACGTTGCCCTGGAACTGTTCCTGGAGAACGTTGCGCTGGTGGGCGGAGCGGATACGACACAGACGGGGGAGGACGGGAAGCTGATCCAGGAAGAGAATAATGACGCGGTGACGCTGATCACCCTGCACGCCGCCAAGGGGCTGGAGTTTCCTGTTGTCTTTATCGTAGGTATGGATGAAGGTTCCCTGCCACATGCGCGCTCGGTTGAAAAGCCGGAACAACTGGAGGAGGAACGCCGCCTGGCGTACGTTGGTTTTACCCGCGCCATGCGCCGTCTCTACCTGGTACGAGCCCATCGCCGTTCATTTTTCGGCGAGAGTCACCCAACCGAGCCTTCGCGTTTCTTGAGCGATATTCCTGTGCATCTCGTTTCGAATCCAACGGCGAATACACGCCAGCCGGGCGGAACTCGCGCGAACACCGGCGGGCGAACCACTCAAACACAGCGCCGCAATAGGAACTGGGATGATGATGACTACAACCAGGACACCAGCTACTCGCGCGATACCGGCCGCACTTTTGGCAGTGGCAGGCCTGCCAGTGGTGGAAGTAGCGGCACCGCGCAACCTGGCCGAATTATCCCACCGAGCTGGGCTCCCCGCACTGGCTCGTATTCTTCGCCGACGGTGCCGCCATCTTCACCGGTGGGAAAGAAGGTGACACCACCCTCGCAGCCCGCGAAGCCAAAGGAGCAGCAGTATAAGCCTGGTGATAGGGTACGGCATGATAAATTCGGTGAGGGGATTATTCTCAAGAGCGAGATGGAGCAGAATACCGAATTTGTGGAAGTTCAGTTTCAAGGCAAGGCGGGCAAAAAGCGGTTGAGCATGGATTTCGCCAAATTGGAGAAAATATAGCGTTTTAGGTGAGGAATGGGTAGTGGCCCATTCCTCACAGGTAAAAAAGTACCAGTGCCACCAAAGCTTTTATAGATTGCGTTGATTTGTTTCAGCAAGGCAAATCTATGGACTATATTTGGGGAGGCATTACCAATGTTTTCATCGCGTATCCTACTGGGGCGTACTCTTATTTTTACGATGCTTTTTCTCGCCGGCGCTCTGCTTTTTACCGGCTGCTCACTGCCGTGGCAGCATAATACTACTGCCGTTGCCAATGGTACTAAACCGACAGCGCAGCAGTTATTGACCGCGCTGCAGAAGAATTTTCGCGGCGTAAGCGCGTTTCATGTCGTGATGAAGGTAGATAATCCTGGCTCCGTCACAGCACAGCAGGTGCAGATTCGCAGCGCCAACGGAGATGTCGTCATGCCAGATAAGGTGAAGGGGCAGGCAACTGTTATTCTCTCCGGCCAATCCGTCACAGTCAACCTGATCAGCGTGGGTGGCAATCAATTTATCACAGACCCTATCACCGGGCAGTGGCGTGTCATCAAAGGTTTACTTGATCCTCGCACCCTCACAAATCCCGATACAGGTATTCTCTCTCTTATCAACAAAGCACAGAACGTCAGCCAGCCGAGCGATGATACGGTGAATGGTGTCCCGTGCTGGCGTGTGACGGGCCAGCTCAACGCCAGGTACCTGGCGTTTTTCACAGGTGGCGGCGTACCAGCGGGCTCGATGTTACAGATGAGCACCTGCATAGGCAAGGCTGATTCCCTTCCCTATCAGCTCAAGGTGACGGGACAGGCAGCAGCCGGTGATACCGCAAAGACAACTCGCACGTTCTTACTATCGAACTACAATGAAAATGTGAATATCGCAGCCCCAAAAATATAAAAGTTATTCTCCCTTAGTATTCGTAGAGCGTCACATTGGGCAGTCAGGGGAGAGCGGTGATTTTATGGATTATTGATCACTGCTTTCCCCTTGACTGATACAGTTATTATCCATCTTTCATCATGACCGGGGTAAAGATGTACACTTTAGAAGACGACAAAGAGACTACCTCAAGCCTGCGCAAACGTGAACTTCTCGCCAGTTCACAAACGCAGGGTGCAGCGGGACCCAGTAAGGGAGAGACAGGTGATGCGCAGCACCTTTCACTGAGCGCTCAGGTAACAAACACTTTCAAAAAAATTACCACGCCGACAAAGGCACCTACGGGCGGGAAGGGCGCTGCCCTGGCAGCTCTGACGATGGCCTGTATCGGTGTCTTCTTTACGGCGATGGACCAGACGGTGGTGGTGACGGCGCTGCCACCTATTGTGAACGACCTGAATATTGGGGTGACCAAACTCGATCACGCGGCCTGGATTATCAGCGCATACCTGTTAGGTTTCGTGATTGCCATGCCGCTGATGGGGCGCGTCTCCGACATCTACGGACGGCGGCGTATCTTTATCCTCTGCCTGGGCATCTTTGGCGCAGGCTCCATCCTCTGTGGCCTGGCTCCTGTATTTGGCCAAATGTCGGACCTGGGTTTTTTGAACGCGATAAACGTCGATACATCTTCTCCTGGTTTGATCTGGCTGATTGCCGCGCGATTTATCCAGGCGGTCGGCGGTGGAGCAGTCGTGCCGGTGGCGATGGCTATCGCGAGCGATTTTTACGGACCGCAACGGCGTGGACTGGCGCTGGGGGTTATAGGCGCGGTCACAGAGGCTGGCGGTGTGATCGGCCCGTTGTATGGCGCGCTAATCGTGCAGCAATTTGGCTGGCAATATATTTTCTATTTCAATGCGCCCATCGTGATCGGACTGATCATCGCGGCCTGGCGACTTATTCCCGGCGGAACGCACACGCGCGAGGGCATCGACTGGATTGGCGCGGCCCTGCTTGGGCTGGCGCTGACCTGCCTGAGCCTTGGCCTGGCGCAACAGGGAACAGATCTTGGACCAACACCGGCCAACGCTCCTGCTCCACAAAATAATCCTATCTCGATTGGACTGGCCATCGTTTTTCTTATAGCCTTTGTGCTGGTAGAGAGGAAAGTACGCTGGCCGGTGGTCGACTTATCGCTCTTCAAACGACTTCACTTTAGCGCGACTTCACTGGTGAGCCTGCTGGTAGGTGCAGCGCTGATCATTGCCATGGCCGATATTCCTATCTTTGTCGACACGGTACTGCAGCGATCGGTGCTTGATAGTGGGTTGGCGCTGCTTCGTCTCACCGCGATGATACCGGTCGGAGCGCTGCTTGGCGGCTGGCTTTGCAGCCGTATTACCTGCCGTTTCACCGCTGTCCTGGGCTTGCTCTTTACCGCGACAGGCTTCTACCTGATGAGCCGCTGGCCTATTCACGTCGACTGGAACCAGATTACAATCAGCACGGTAACGGCGGGTTTGGGCTTTGGACTGGTCATTGCTCCTATCGGCACGACGGCGATCAACGCTGTAAGAGCCGGGCAGGCGGGTATGAGTTCCGCGATCGTGACCTCGCTGCGTATGGTGGGTATGATGCTGGGACTGGCGGCGCTGACTTCCTGGGCGCTGGCCTACTTCAAACAACTGGTCTCGACCTATCCTTCGCTGCCCCTGTCGGCGACGGCAGCGCAGTTCGCGAATTGGTCGAAGGGCTATGCCGCACATATCATTCAATCGGCGCATACCGTCTATAGCGCTGTGTTCCTCACCTCGATGGTGTTATGCCTCATCGCTATCGTCCCAGCCGTTTTCCTGTGGGGCCGCAAGGCAGCGGTTGCCGAGCAGGAAGTGCAAGAGGTACAGGAGGTACAGGAGGTACAGGAAGTACAGGAAGTGCCGGAGACCGGAACTGGAGCAGCTGTTGTGGTGGAGACGGTACCTCCAGCTTCGCCCGCGCCACACGAGGCTGACACGATAGCGGGGGCTGCTCCGCTGATGGCAGGGGTATCGCTGGGGGCAGTCGATGTATTGCGGGATCCTGCTCCGCCCACGGAATCCGGGTCACCACCTCAGCCCCCCGCGGACGATACACATGGAGGCGGTGATGGCAATAAAGGGCGCAATCCTCAGAAGCGGCGGCGTTTGATTATCGCGGGGGCGAGTATTCTCTTAGTGTTGTTGCTCGTAATAGCGGGAGTATTCGCAGCCTTTATGTGGCAGTCACCCAACTCACCTCTCACTTCTGGGAGTCAAACGACGCCAGCGGCGGCGACAGCAACGCCTATTGCCGGGCCACGCATGATTCAACTAGCGCTGGACCAGGCGGCGCTCACCTCCATGTTTGTGTCGCAACTGGGATTGCAGACAGGGGCATTGACGGATATGAAGGCTATTCCTATGCCCAATGATGGAGTGATCATAAGCCTGAATCTGCATATCAACGCAAGCGGCATTCAGCGGGTTATGCCTGTTGAGATGGACAGCACCGTGGGCATCGATAAGCACCAGAACATTCAATTGCATGTGCTGCGCCTCAAACGCGATGGGATAGATGCTGGCACGGGGGCAGCTGCGAGCATGGAGAAGGCCCTGAACGAGTTGATGATCAGCTCGGTCATGCCCGCGCTGCGCGGTCAATTCAAGGGGGTGAAACTCATCTCCGTCCATACCAGCACATCAATCGGCTGCGCGAGAGCCACAGAAATGTTTGTGCTGCTGATCCAGGCGCCTCCCATCGAGGGCATTGCCGCACAACCAACGCCGGTACCATTCTGTTTCAAAGGCCCAGTCGATCTCAAAAAGCTGCTACCGCATTAAAAGGGGTAGTCGAGGAGAATGATGGAGATGAACCATATGAAATATGCGCGCTATATCCAGGCCGGTTGGGTAATGTTGCTGGCAACATTACTACTGGGCCTAGTAGTGACACCGGCGGGTGCGGCAAGCAGTACGGCGCGGCAGGTTACGCAAGGGTCAGGCAATGCAACGTCTGTAGGGGCGACTATTTATCTTACCCGCAGGACGCTGGCGCCGCTCTTTCAGAGCGGCATTGAACAGCAGGTTCCGGGGGCTGTCAGTAGCGCGATCAACAATATCGTAAGCGGGCTACCAAGGCAGGATCAGGGCTGGGTACTGCAGATGGCGAACACGCTCATTCAACCATCGGCCACGTTGACCGGCCTGACGACGCAACCGGGAGGGCTTGTTACTTCGCTGCAAGTAAGCCTTTATCCAGGTGATCCACAACCGATCAATATCAGCATGCTGGTGAGCTTGAGCGTGCTCAATTCATCAACCGTACAGGTCAGCGCGAGGCCTCTCAATGGCGGACCCGCGCTTGTCAGTGGGCCGCTGGCAACTTTCCAGGTGCCCATCGGCCAACTCAATAGCATCAACACGACGCCGGGGTGCGGTGATTCTGCACTGGCATTGAGGCTGCAATTTCCTGTGACCCTGGGGAATGCACAAACACAGGTACAACAGAATACGGCATTTAGCGCGTACACGAGCATGAGTACCGACAATCGGGGACAAAGCCAGTCCAATCCTGGCATGTTACGTAGCACACCGTCGACAAATACGAACGCTTACATAGAGCTTCCGGCTTCATCGCTAGCCTCGATGGGAAATAGCGTCGGAGACCTGCCCATTACTAGCAATATGATGGCAAAAAATGCCAATATTGGTGTGCAGGGTAGCAACCTGCTGATCAGCGCGGATGTCTACGACTCGTTCTTGGGCAAGATTGGTACAGCTACAACGACGGTTGCGCCAACGGCGGCGGGTGGAAGCCTCGCAGTGCATGTGTTGAGTACGACGATTACCTTCTTAAATATCTTCACCTTTCCCTATGACAGCTACAATGCACAGATCCAGCAGACATTAAACTCGAAGCTCAATCGTGCGCTGGCAGGCAAGTTTACTGTCACGCAGGCGGCGATTGGCCCCAACGCGCATGTGCCTTGCGCGGCGGGGGATAGCCTGGTGCTGACGGGTGTGGCGAGTTTGGGGTAGGTGGGAGACGAGGGCGGCGCTGCTTTCATCCTCGGATGCGGCTGCGTCCCCACTCCTACGTGTCTTACAGTAGTTGGTTGTTTGAGGGGACGCTTGCGTCGTCCTGGCAGGAGGAGAAAGCGTGCACAGGAACGGGACGAGTCCCCACCCATGTGCACCACCTTCAGGCAGGTTGCATCGTGGCCCAGCCTGCAGGGCGACCGCAAGGGATCGCCCCTACTATACCACGGGTCAGCCCGCCCTGCCTGTGGAGAGTTCGGGGGCGGTGCAGGCAACCCCACGCTCAACTCTGAAGTTGGTGTGCATGGGCGACGCAAGCGTCCCCACCCCTACGGATACGAAGGCGCTTCCCAGGCGACATCATAAAATATCTACCCCTGAAAGCTCCATCCCATTGACTCCAACTCATTCATTTGTCGAATTGTAAAAGCGGTAGAAAGGGCAGAAGAGGCGGGTAGATGGCATCCTTCTGCCACGAATGGCAGAAAAACCATCCACCAAAAGCATGAGAATTGAACGCCCGTTTCATTTTTCGCCTTTTCTCACCTCTTGAAAAGCGCTCGAAGCTTTCAAAAGAAGGCAGATTTGCCTGAAAAACAACTCGATAAATGAATGAGTTGGAGTCAATGGGCTCCATCCCCGCCCCTACGGGGACGGAGGCGATTCTGGTAGATAGCGTTCAGCGTGACCGAGGGGGGAGAGGAAGAATATGAGAGCGGTGAAAGCGACCAGGATACCAATGACGCCGTAGACCAGGGAGACGTTCTTTGTTTGCTCAATGGCGAAGCCGCCGATCAAAACACCCAGGGAGGCGGTTGACCACGTCAAGACTCTCGTAAAAGTGATGACGCGGCCGAGCAGATGATTGGGGACGATTACCTGGACCAGGCTGTAGGCGCCGATAAGAAAGAGAATGTCTACTCCACCACGCAGTCCCCACAGCAACAACACAACCCAATAGACGTGTGCCAGCGCTGAAGCCGCGATAAACACTCCTTCCAGTACGATCGCACCTAGCAAAAAGGTGCCAATGGGGCAGCGTTTGCGCAGTTGATTCGCTACTAATGAGAAGAGGACGGTCCCAATACTCCCACTGGCGTAGAGGAACCCAACCTGGGAATCGCTGGCGTGAAGCCATTCTTTGGCAAATAGGACGAGTTGAGCACCTGCTGTAGGTATGATGAAGTTTATGAAGAGCAGGAGCAGCGTTATCGAGCGCAAGACTGGTTGGCGCAAGACATATTGTAGTCCTTCGAGTATGTCATGGCGAATACTCGTTGTGGCCTTCTTTTCAACAGGAGCGGTGTTGAAGCTGGTCCTGACCAGTACGAGCGATCCCGCTGAGATAAGAAAAGATGAGCCGTCAATAAGCAGTAGTGCGGGAAGAGGAACCAACAGAATCAACAGGCCCGCGAGCAGTGGTCCGAGAATTCTAGCAGTTGAGTAACTGGCCTGAATGCGGCCGTTCGCCTTCACCAGATCATCCTGGCTGACGAGGCCTGGGATAGCGGCAAAATTGGCGGCATCAAAGCAGATAGAGAGCGTTGAATTGACAAATACCACCGCGTAGATCCACCAGACCGAGAGGAGGCCGAACACCGAGACCAGGGGAATGGAGGCGATCACCAGGGCGCGGGCAAGATCCGTCAGAATCATGAGACGTTTGCGGTTCACACGGTCGACCCAGGCGCCGATAACCAGCCCAAAGAACAGGTATGGCAGAACGCTCGCCGCGACTGTGAAAGAGAGGTCGAGGGGAGAACCGGTGAGCTTAAAAATAAGGAGGGGCAAAGCAAAGCCAGTAAAAGAACTGCCCAGCGTGGAGATACTCTGTCCAGCCCAGAATTTCCAGAAGTCGCTGCTGGATTTTGGAGCAGTATAAAGGGGAGAATTGCCTGGCATGTGATCCTCTTTCATGAAGTGAATGTTTTGTGAGCGAGTTTGGTATCAGCAGCTTGTTACAATGTATGTTTCTCTCCTGATTGTAGACTGCTGTGAGCATCTATTCTAGAAAATAGTTATGCTGAGAGCATATCCGTAGAGCGATCTATGCTCTCAGCATTTCTTTTGGAGACCTGTCACAAGATGTTATGAAGTGTCAGGTACACTCGTATGAGGGTTTGTTAAGGTGTTCCTGATAGTGCAATAGTGAGGGAAAACTCGCCAAAAGCCAAGCACACAGGTACCCTATTTGGGGTAATTTGCACGAATACATTGCTTTTTTCAAGGTTTAGATGTATAAACGGTAGAGCAAACCTACTTTCATGAGAAGAGAGGTCCCCTTTTATGCCCACACTTGAAAAAACCGCCGGTAAACTTGCCCTCGTCAAACTGGAGTACCATCCTACTATCCATGATATGCCCACCGATGAGCGGCCTCGCGAGCGGCTCAAACATTATGGCCCCAAGGCGCTCTCGACGGCGGAACTGCTGGCGATCATCCTGCGTACGGGAACATCACGGGACAACGTGATCGAACTGGCGGGGAAACTGCTGGCGAAATATGGCGGACTCAGCGGTTTGATGCGCGCTGATTTTGGTGAGCTGTGTTCAGAACATGGCCTGGGAGAAGCCAAGGCCTCGCAACTGAAGGCTGCATTAGAGATAGGGCGGCGCCTGGGTATGTTGCAAAACGAGGAGAAGTATCAAATAAAGTCGCCAGCTGACGCGGCGAACCTGGTGATGCCAGAAATGATGTACCTTGACCATGAACAGGTGCGCATCTTGATACTCGATACAAAAAACCAGGTTGTAGAGAATATCAATCGCTACCAGGGGACGGTCAATAGTTCTGTACTGCGCTCGGCCGAAATATTTCGTCCGGCTATTATTCGCAACTGCCCCGCCGTAATCGTCTGTCACAATCATCCGAGTGGAGATCCAACGCCTTCGCCAGAGGACGTCGCTGTGACTGAACAACTGGTGAAGGCCGCGGAATTTCTCGATATTGACCTGGTGGATCACATTGTTATCGGGAGCCACAGGTTTGTCAGTTTGAAGGAGCGCTTGCGCTGGTGAAATCAAAAGCATCGAGCAACCAGGCTGCATGTTATTGAACGCAATTCAACGACATGCAGCTTGTTTGCTCGATGTGTTATGCCTGACTGGCGGCAGCGGCTTTCTCCGTTTTACGCCGCTTCGGTCGTTCGTGGCCGTTGGCGGTCTCTTTGGGCTTCGCCTCCTGCTGCCGTTTCGCGGGTTCGAGCGCGGCCTCGAGTACCTGGCGAATATCGGTGGCGAAAACAAAGTGCATCTGATCGCGCAGTTCTTTTGGCAGGTCTTCCATCAGGTCCATCTCGTTCTTCTTGGGTAGAATGACGGTACGGATGCCTGAACGGTACGCTGCCAGCACCTTCTCTTTGATGCCACCGATCGGCATTACTTTGCCACGCAAGGTGATTTCGCCGGTCATAGCAACGTCGGAACGGACCTTGCGCCCGCTGGCCAGTGAGACCAGCACGGTGACCATAGTCACACCTGCCGATGGCCCATCTTTGGGGATGGCGCCTGCCGGTACGTGAATATGGATATTCTGCTCCTCAAAGACATTCTGAGGAAGGCCGAGTGCGATAGCATTGGAGCGCACGTAGCTCAGCGCCGCCATGGCCGACTCTTTCATTACGTCGCCCAACTGCCCGGTCAGCGTTAACTGGCTCTGCTTGCCTGGCATGGCCGCGGCTTCAATGAAGATGATCTCACCACCTACAGCTGTCCAGACCAGCCCCGTTGCAATACCCGGGCGATCGATGCGCTCGGCAGCTTCCTCGAAGAAGCGCTGCCGCCCGAGATACTCGGGTATCTGATCCGCGGTCACGGCAATGGGTGTCTCCCGGCCTTCCGCAATCTGTTTCGCCACCTTGCGGCAGAGCGAACCAATTTCACGCTCCAGGTTACGGACACCTGCCTCGCGCGTATAGTCACGCGCAATACGGCGCAATGCGTTATCATCGACCGTTAGCTCATCCTTGTTCAGCCCATTGGCCTGGAGTTGTTTGGGCAGCAGGTAGTTGCGTGCGATATGGAGCTTCTGCTCTTCGGTATAGCCAGAGAGTTCCAGTATTTCCATACGGTCACGTAGAGGCGCCGGTATAGGCTCCAGAGCGTTGGCTGTCGCGATAAACATCACCCTGGACAGGTCAAAAGCGAGGTCCAGGTAGTTATCGCGGAAGTTATAGTTCTGTTCAGGGTCCAGAACTTCCAACAGAGCCGAGGAAGGATCACCGCGCCAGTCGGCTCCAACTTTATCGACCTCGTCCAGCATAACCACCGGGTCATTGGCCTCTACACGGCGCAGCGTCTGGATAATGCGCCCTGGCATTGCTCCTATGTAGGTGCGGCGATGACCACGGATCTCGGCCTCATCGCGAATGCCGCCAAGGGACATGCGCGCAAACTTTCGACCGAGCGCCCTGGCAATTGACTGGCCAAGCGAGGTCTTTCCTACTCCCGGAGGGCCGACAAAGCAGAGAATTGGCTCGCGATTGATCTGGCGCGTAGCCTCGTCTGATTGCAGTGGCTGTGTAGGCGTTCGCCCCTCCCTATCAGCGTGGTTGGCAGCCGCCTCGGCCTCTTCTTTCAGGCGCACGGCAACGCGCTCTTCCTTCAAGCGGCGCACGGCAAGGTACTCCAGGATGCGATCCTTGATCTTTTCCAGGTCATAGTGATCATGGTCAAGCACCTCTCGCGCATGCGGTACATCGATTTTCTCACCGGTGCTCTTCGACCATGGCAAGCTGGCCAGCAGTTCGATGTACGTACGAATAATACTGTATTCTGGCGAGATGGTGGGTAACTTCTCAAGTCGTGACAGCTCACGATTGGCTTCTTTCAATGCCTCTTCTGGCATCTTCGCTTCGTCGATCTTGCGGCGCAACTCGTTGACGGTGGCCTGCTCTTCACTCTCCTCGCCAAGTTCGCGCTGGATGGCTTTGAGTTGTTCGCGCAGCAGGTATTCACGCTGCACCTTGCCCATTTCTTCCTGGGCGCTGGTCTGTATCTTCTTGCCGAGCTCGAATATTTCCAGCTCGTGAGTAAGATAACTGCTGAGGTTTTCCAGCTTGGCGCGAACGGAATCGAGTTCGAGCAATTTCTGGCGCAGTTCCAACTCCATTTGCATGAAGGTGGCTATGACATAGACGACCTGGCGAGGCTCTTCGAGATTGAGCGTGGCGGCGGCTACCCCTTCAGGGACGTTCTGCACAAGGGCAACCAGGCGCTGGAAGTAGCTGACGACGTTGCGTTTAATAGCCTCTGTCTCTTTATCGTCTTCCTGCATATCCGGTTTGAGCGTCACGTGGGCGGCAAGGTACGGTTTCTCCTGCGTAAACTCGCCGATATCTACGCGCTCCAGGCCCTGGACAATAATCTGGATTGTGCCATCGGGCATGCGGATCATACGAGCAACACGCGAGACGGTGCCTATCCTGTAGATATCGTCGGGTCCTGCCTGCTCTGTCTCGGCTGATTTTTGCGCTACCAGCACAACCAGGCGATCGCCGCGCATGACATCATCGATCAGGCGAATTGAGCGCTCCTGACCTACACCAAGCGGTTGGACCGCGAAAGGATAGATGACGATGTCTTTGAGCGGTAGCACTGGCAGCACGTCAGGAATACTCAATCGTTCATCATCGTTCTGCTTTTGCGACTCTGATTCGAGATCTTCTACTCCCTCGTAGCCTAAATCACTATCCTGCTGTAAAGAGGGAACAGCCACTGGTTTTTTTCTCCTGGTCCGTTCGCTTCTCTCATCTTTCTGATCTTGTTCAGCTGGAGTGGTGGCAGGAGTAGCTTCTTCCGGCTGTTCCTGGTGCTCCGCTGTGGGTTGAATTTGTTTTTTCTTCATAAAACCTTCTCACTCAACACATTATTTATCATTTACCTGGTGGTTTTCTTCGGTTATTCTTTTGTGATGCTCCGTTGTATACGGACACGTTCTGACTTGCTTTCTGGTAGCTTCTTTGGCAGGTCAACCCATAAGAAACCATTCTCATAACGGGCCTGTATACCTTCCCGGTCAATGGGGGAGAGAATGAGTACCTCGACGCGAAATGGCCCGTAGCGAATTTGTGCTTCATGGTAGTACAGGTTCTCGCTGCGTTCAGGATCATCCTGTCTTTCACCACTCACAACCAGCGCGTCTTCATAAAGTGTTACTTCGATATCTTCTTCTCTCACTCCCGCGAGTTCAATTTTTATGGTCATCATCTCAGTTGACTCGCGTATGTCAGCCAGGGGGCGCCACGTCGCCGAACGTTGCAGAATGGATTGATGGCTTTGCCGCAAGGCATCATGTAATAATTGACGGTAGTGACGCTCCAGCTGTTGCTGTGACCCGTCTGTATAACGGTACGTCACATACCGATAACGTATGCGCATGGTTTGTTACCTCTACAATGTACCACCCGGTTTGCTCACTGTATAAAATGGGATATTGACGGGAACGATGGTCAGGAGTGCTGACCTGTACTACCGCCAATCCCAAAGGACATGAAGGATAGATATCCTTCTAATGAAAAAGGCAAAAGGTACAAAGTACAGGTGTTTTGCTCTTTGACCTTCGCCTTTTGTCATGAATGCACTTGTAAAGAGGGGGGGGAAGACGATCACACTATAGGCAAATCTTTTTCTCCATCAGCAAGAGCTTTCTGACATTCTGGGCAGAGATATTCGAACTCAGAATTGCTATCTGAAAGCACATCGCTCTGAATGACACGAGCGTAGCGTAATCGCGTTACCTTATTACATCGTGCACATGTAACATATGTTTCTGAGATGGCGGTACGTCGGGTCCCAAGCACATCTTCCTGCATGTCCGACACCTGCCTTTCTTTTCGTTTCAGTAATTTCTAACAGCTAGTAGAATAAGACCTAAAGTAGCATATCCACAAAAGACAGAGAACGAAATTGAGGGCATATATAGGACCATCTTGTATGGCCTTGTCCCTATTGATTATGGCACGTCAACCGGAAAATTGCAAGTGAGTTTGACGAGTTCCATGTACTTGTGCTACTATATTTTTGTATTCGTCAACGGTACCTTTTCCACCTGGTACCTGAACAAACCGCTGTATTTAGAGTGCGTGATTGCTATGGACGGCCGTCGAGGTCGCTCCTACAAGAGGGCCAAAATACAATGCTTACGCAAGAGATCAGACGCTGGCTAAGCAAGCTGTTCGGGTGGTGGCCTTGGAAGAAAACCACAGAGCAAGAGCAAGCTCGATTAGAGCGTTCTTTAAACAAAGGTGTCACACAGGAGTCAATGTTATGGTCAGCCAGTGATGGAGCAACACCCCATTCTGGCGTCGGTCCCCTCTTTCTCGGACAAAATGAAAGCAGCCAGACAAGTCTCTCAACCATAGATGAATGGCCAGAGCGTGTCGTACAGTCATCACCTCCGTCCCCAGTGCCATCGCCGGCGACCGATAAGGTCGATCTCTCGCAACCACCCACCCTGCAGCCGCCACAGTCGATTGATTCTTCTGTATCTGCTGTAGAAGGCGGTTCTGCTAATGCTGAATTAGTATTTGATCCACCACCCGCGCCGCCACCGACACCCGAGCAGAAATTGGATTTTCTGCATTATCTTGTCAAGCGTGGCATCGTGAACGAGGGCTTCGCCGAGGGACGGGTACCAGAGCAGTATAAGAAAAATAGATGAAGCAAACAGGGATGAAGATGACTCGACATGAGGCCATCTTTATCCCTGTTTACTCCATTATTTCGCTACTCAGCCACGCTGTATCCTTGTGCCCTCGCCTCATCCTCGGAGACAAAATAGACAAGCTCCAGACCGTCATCGAGGATTACCTCGATGGGATAGTAGCGCTTTGTACCCACGACACCGACAAAAGCTGCGTCGGCAGGCGCCACGACCTCACCTGTATCCGGGTCAACGGCCTCTACAGTCGCTACAACGGCTCCTTCATTGTCCATGTAGACAATTTCACCTACGGGCTTTCCTTGTTCTCCTTGTCGCTCCCCACTGCGAACTTGTGATAGTTCAAATTGCTGCTCTGCCTCTAATGCCTGGCGTTCCAGACGTTTGCGTATCAAGAGATAGGTAACAACAGCAGCGATCACCATACCGACGCTGAAACCAAAGATTGTCCAGAAAGTACTGTTCCTTTTACGGTTGGGTTGCAGCAGCTGGTTGCCGCGCTCGGTGAGGTCGTGGCTCAGTTTCTTGCTACGTTTAGCTAACCTCCGCGTGACCTTTCTCCCGCGTTTAGTGATATCGCGTTGAACCCTACTTCCACGTTTAGTGATATCACGCGTGACCTTGCTCCCACGCGCAAGCAGATCTTGAGAAATTTTGCCACTTTGCGCTGCCAGATCTTCAGCCAGGTCTTCGCCGCGTTTGCGTAGGTCCTGACTCCAATCTTGAGCCCAGTTCTGTAACTGCTGCGCTTGCGCGCCAGCACGCTGGCGAGTTGCGTAGGTCAGTTCATCCAGGCGCTGCCGTGACGAAACCTGGTCCGCAGTTGATGCGCTGTCTAATTCTGCACGCTTGCGGAAATAATCCATGATCGAGTTGACGATTGGAGCCACCATGGTCAGTGTGAGCAGGCTTACACGCAGCCAGCGCCCCCTAGATGTTTCTGTGTTGGTATTGTCATGGTTCATTGACCGTCTCCCTTCCCTCTGCTATATCAAGAAAGAAATGACGATGTTTCGATCAATAATCTTCGGTAGCGACCTCACTCAAGCGCAGCACGAGGCGACAGAAGTGCAGCATCGCGGCGGCGAATTCAAGATAGGCAGCATCGCTGGCCGCCGCTTGCTGGGTGACTGATGCGCGGCGGCGTAGAGCGCGTAACACAACGAGGACGTCTTCTTTGATGGCCGGGTCGATATCCCCACGCTGCATCAGGCGAACTACCTGTATCACGATGGACTCGACTTCGCGCCGCATCATACGCAGATCACTTAACCAGGCATCATCATCTTCATCTATATTTCTATGGCTAGCACTCTCCCAGATTATATTGTCAGCGGATTGCGCTTGCCGTTTGGAAGTATCTTTATCCCGTAAGGGATGCTCTCCCTGTTGGTGGTCGGCCTCACTTATTTGTGTCGGTCGCAGGTGAGTCTTGGGTTCTTCCAGCGTTACCCCTAGCTCACGTAATAGTACAGCTAGTTCGTCTTCCCAGCTAGCCATCGAGCACCTTCCTTGTAGAACAACCAGGCAAATAAAACAGCGGTTTACATCACCTTTTTGGCCTGAAACCATATGGGCAGTGTAACATAGTGTGTCTATCTTGTAAATGACCCAAAAAGGTGATAAGAATGTGGCTTATTTTTTCTTTGGAGGGGGTCTCAGATTGAATGTTCTATCGGCGTTGATATCCCCCTTGAAGCTAAATGGCTTCAGCCCATTCACAGCGCTGGCATCGATGGTCAGGTCGATAGTGGGGCTTAATCCGCTTTGCTTCTGTACAAGTATGGTATAAGAGGGCTGTCCATGCACTTTTTGCACAGCATGTGGCACATACCATGAAAGTGATATGGTGGAAGTGCAGTTTTTCGGCGTTTCTGTAAGGCCACCCCACATGGCGCGGCCCGGTAGGTCGCTATTGAGTTCTGTGGGAGGGCCGAGGCTGTCGAAGACCCAGGGAGTATTGAGGCCGCCGCGCATGCCGAGCGAATAGTTTCCATCGGGACAGTTGCGAGCGTTGCTGGGAAAGAATGAGTTATACTGGCCACAGCCGGTTGGCACAGTTGTTCCCGTATTCCCAAGCGCCGGTGAAGTCCTTGTGGGACCGGGACTGCAGAGTGGCTTCCCCGTGTCAAAGCCATCGCCGCCAGTCAGCTGCGCATTCCTGGGAGCGTAGACGCGGATATAATCGGCATAGGTGTCAAAGCCGTAGACAGGCCCTTTTTGCTGGTAGTCCAGGGTGATGGTCAGGTTGTGCGTCGCTCCTCCCTGAGCGTCCAGCGTCACGTTGTCCTGCTCTGTCGTATGCACATACTGGCTCGCTTTGCTGATACTGATATTCGCCTGTACGACCATGAAACCATCCTGTTTAGTGAACGTATCAATCGAGCCACTATAGCCATGCTCAGCCAGCCATGTTTCGGCGGCAGGATTGGTAAAGTAAATTTCCAGGTCCCGGGACTGAATATCTTTGATCGCGCCTTTGACGATTGCTGTGAGCTGTTTTATTGTTGCATGACGAACGCGATCGAGCAGCAATTTACCGAGTGTCGAGGTAAAGGCTTTACGACCAGCATGAGAATAATTCCCACTGATCTGTTTCTCGCGCGCGATAGCCGAGAAATCTTGTTGATAATAGTGGAGGCGATCCTCTAGATTCTGCGGGGTAATCGTCTCGTTATATCCTGGCACCTTGATTGGCCCAATAACATCGAGGATATGGCTAATCAGCGCGGGGGTGAAGGCAATATCGCCATCGACTGGCCCGCCGCCCTCGTCCTGGAAGAGCTGCATTGTCATGCGAGCAGTGGTTGGGAAGTCGCCTGACAGATTCGAGTCACGTATCCCCCAGTTGCCAAAGTTCATCCAGCTATATCCCGGTGGGGCATTACGTCCAATCGCTGTGCCGTTTTCAGCATAGTCGATCAGCGTGACATCGGTCAGGTTAAAGGGAGACATGCGCCCATCCTGGATCTGCAAGATGCCATACTGCCCTGTAAAACCACCGCCCGGTCGCAGCTCTGCCCGGTCCATGGTCTGTACGAGGAAACGCCGCTGGTGGCCAACACCCAATAACCAAGCACCAAGACCAACCATCCCCTGTGCCTGAATTATGGTATCTCGCGCCGTAGGCAACAGGTTCATTACAGAAACCAGTTGCTTTTTCTGGCTATCGCTAACAGGAATATCTTTGATAGATACCTGGCTCATTTGTTGTTGTATGTCATCGATATAGTAGAGAGCATGTACCATCGAGCCGTCGATAGCAGCTACATCCGTGGCGCTGATGACCGGTTTCGTTGATCCGCTGGAGAGAGGTGAACCGTGAATGATGTTCGCGCCAATGAGAGCAACGCCGCACAATTCATCTCCCATGCGCGCCACGTCCAACGCGACCTGTACTAATTTTTGCCCCATACCCAGTTTATTGGAATACTGCGGCGCAAATTGTGTGATTGCCGCCTGCACATCGGTGCGATCTAGCAGTTGCTGCAACTGTATGAAGTCGCTTTGCGCCGCTTTGAACTCGACCTGTGCCTGCGTTAAATTCTTCTCGTTGAGCGCTGCGGTAGGATCACTTTTTGAAACAGGAAGGAGACTTTTTACTTTTAACAGGTGATTGATGCCATCGTGGGCAATTCCGCTGATATTGTTGTATGCGCCATAGGCAGCAACGCCAGCACCTACCGGCACTAAGCCAAAGAGTATGATAGCAGCAAATATCGCGAAGCTGACAATTTGGAGAGAGCGCCGCTTTTTCGTGTGGACCTGCTCGTCGCGCATCCAGCGTTTATGGACTAAGCGCCGATGTATGGCGACAGCCCTCTTACCATCCAAAGCGGTGTGCCTGATGTAAACAGGCATACTCAAAGGCGCAAGATGGGTAGGGGCGTAGGCGACAGGCAGCGTTTCCTTTGCGCCTTCTCCTCTGCCGTCGCGGGCCGAAAGAGCTGTCCTGGCTTCGTCCTTCTCTTCAACTAATATTCTCTCTACCTCGGTGATAGCATCCTGGGCATCGGTGGGTACCGTAACGCGTTCATCTTCCGTGCTGTCAGCGGAAGATGCTGGCTCTGTAAGCGTCTCATCGTTTTCCAGGGGAATTTGCACTGGCTCGACAGTCGCCTCGTCCCCATCCTGTCCCGCGGTGACATGCTCTACCTCTCCGCTTTCTTCGACATCGCCAGGTGTAGCCATATTTGCCGCGAGGGCTGCCTCCTCGCTCACGGCAGCTTGATCTCGTGATAGGGGCTCTAATTTGACGGTGGGTTCATCTAGCTCAGCAGTTGCCTCGACCTGTTCTCCTTCCTCTCGTGATAGAGGCTCTAATTTGGCAGTAGGTTCATCCAGTTCAGCGGCAGGTTCTCCAGATTCGGCAGGCTCTTCACCCTCTACTTGTAGCGCCGGCGTGGGCGGTGTTTCAGGAATACCGGCGTCATGCTGGACGGATTGCTGGGAACGTTTAATGGCCAGCCGTTTCGCGGTATCATAGTCTTTGTCTTCAATCTCTTTGTCTTCGTCGGGAGAAGCAGGCGCTGCCGCCTCCGGAGCGGGAGGATTTACTGCGTGATCACTTTTCGTCTCGTGATTGAGGTTTTGTGTATCTTCTCCTGATATTCCAGAAGAAGGAGCTTCTGCTGCAGGTTGAGCAGCGTAATCTATTACATTTACGCCTGGCATGAGAGCCCGGAAGCCCCACGGAGAGCCGTCTTCGGCCTGCATCAAACATTGTTCGGCCAGCTGCAGGAGGCGCTCCGAGGAAATATGTTTGCGCAGCGTGATTTCATCGATGGAGATATTGCTTGTAAAATAATCTTCAATAGCAGATTTGCGTCTATAATATTTTTTCTTTGCTCGCGTACTCAGTGACCTGAAGTCTCCCTCCCGCCATGAGGAGATATCGCGCATTCGGTCAGCGAATTTTGGAGAATTTTCCACTCGCGCTCCTGGCAAGGTGCACCTCCGCGGTTTCATGTCTATTTATTACAGTATCTATGTTCGTTTAGAACGATTTGTTCGGCCATCAGAGGCTGTGGGATGATTGTCCCTCCGGTTATAACCTACCCCAGGTCATAGTCAAGAAAACTATAACATACTTCGGCTTATTTCCAAAGCATATAAAACTTGCACTCTATAATAGATGACGGTTGAAACCGTTAAAATGTTGCAGGTACAAAGAAAAAGGACTATTTTTGTGCGGGCTGCGGGGCTGGCGGCCGCAGGTTACCAGCCCCGCAGCCCGCACAAAAAGATTATTTGAGGCGGGCTTCTATTGCTCCCAATTGTTCTTTAAGTTTGCGGTTCTCCTCGCGTACCTGGTCAAGGTCTTTACGCAGTTGCTTCAATTGTTCATCGGATTTATCACCGCTGCGCAAGGCCTGGGCGGCCATACGCATATCGCGCTGCGCCCGGGTTTCGGTTTCATGGCTGGCAACACGCTCCAGGACGCCGATCGCACGTTTTTCACCGAGCGACTTGAGGGCACGAGATGAGACGGCACGCACCGGTTCCCAGTGGTCGTGCTCCACCGCGTTACAGAGGGCTGTTACAGCGCGCTGGCGCGCTTCTTCGCTGTAGAGATGCCGGTTGCGTGCCAGCGACCCCATGCCCGCGGCAGCTGCAAAACGGAGTGTGATATGGCGGTTGTCATCGCCAAGATAGGCGGCGGTAATATCGACCGCGCGGTCATCACCCGATTCTCCTAGACCCCGGAAGACGCCGCGCTGCACGGAATTGTTCCATGACGGGCGGTCGATCAATTTCTCCAATTGATCGACACAGCCGGCAGTACGGGTTTTTCCTAGCGAATGCGCCGCCGTACTTTCAACAATATAGCTGATATCGCCGCGCGCCAGCAGAGCCCACAGCGCCTGTGCGGACCGTTGCGCCAGTTCTGCCTGCTGGGGAGCCTGGTACTTGCCAAGGTTTGCTGCAATGGCGGTGCGGACCCGTGAGAGTTCCGGCGTCGCAAATTCTTGCAGCCCCTGTAGCAGGATAGACTGTGCCCGTTCAGTGCCGATATCGCCCAGCGCATCGGCCGCAGCTACGCGTACGCCCCAGAAAGCGTCGTTGAACAGGGCTGACTTAAGAGCCTCTATGCTTTCGGAGCTGCCATCTTCACCAAGCGCTTCGGTGGCCTCGATACGACCCAGCACATCGGGGTCGTGCGCAAGTTGATAACGCATCATCTTTGTGGAACGCTCTAATTTGAGCGTCTTGAGCAGCCAGCCGTTTGGATCGAAGCGCACCAGCAGCGGCTCGCGTTCCATGGGAATATAGTAGGTCTGCTCCACCTGCCCATCTTCACCCGACATCACGCGCATGGCTACTGTGCGCGTCTCCGTCGTGTGTTCATCTTTAGCGGCCTCGTCCGTGGCAGGAATGGTGAAAGCGAGGTCTACCGGTGTGACAAAACAGGGGGTGAGATCGTCAACTTGCTGCGCCTGCTTGATCTTCAACCTGGCCATGGAATGTTCTCCATCCCAGGAATAATTTACCTCGAACGCGGGATAGCCCCCCTGGTAGACCCACTGCTGGAAGTACTGTGCCAGGCTGCGCCCGGTTACTTCCTCGAAGGTTCGCTCCAGGTCCGCGGTGATCACCTCTCGCTCGCGGTACCGTTCGAGGTACGCTTTGACGGCGCGCCGGAACGTCGCATCACCAAGTTGGTGGCGCAACATATGCAGGACCCAGGCGCCTTTGTTGTACATGTGTCCATCAAACAATTCAAAGCCATCGTTGTGGTAGACGTTGTAGACGATGGGACGGCGATACTCTCCATCTTCACCAAGATAGCCTTTTTTGAGATTGAGCATCGATTGCTTAAAGTAGTCCGTGCCAAGGTCGTGCTCGTTCCAAAGCTCCTCGAAGTAGGTGGCAAAGCCTTCGTTCAGCCAGCCATTTGGCCAATCGCGGCAGGTCACGAGGTCGCCGAACCACTGGTGGGCCAGCTCATGAGCCACTACTGGCACCAGGTCGAAGTCGAGGGAAGCGCGTTCGTCCATCAGGAGCGAAAAGCTATGGGTAGTCGCGGTGGTATGTTCCATGGCACCGGTATAAATTTCGACGACCGTTTGCGCATACTTATCGTAAGGATAATCGACGTCCGTATATTCCGCGAAGAAGCGCATCATCTCGGGGGTCTTGCCCATGTAGTAGCGCGCATCGTCTTTACGGTCGGGGCGCACATAGTAGTTGACTGGTTTCCCATTGTAGGAATCTTCGACGACTGCGAAGTCGCTGACCACCAGCGAAATCAGGTACGCGGCATGTGGAATATCATGGCGCCAGTGATGCGTCTTTGTCTCGCCTTGATCGGTCACGCTGATCAAGTTGCCATTAGCGACGGTCAGGAAATGGGCAGGGACCGTGACAATGATCTCAGTGGTGGCGCGATCATTGGGAGCGTCATGGCAGGGGAACCAGTAGCTGTGGTAGCGCGGTTGTCCAAATGTCCAGGCTTGCACCGGGCGCGTTGGATCCTCCGGCGCTGGTTTAATAAAATGCAGGCCGGTGCGCGGTTTCGCATGGTACTGTACATCAATAGTGAACTCTTCACCATGGTGGTAGGCCCGATCCAGGGTCACAGTGAGTTTTTTGCCATCATTGCTGAAAGGTAGCTCTTTGCCGCCATTCAGCGTGACGCGCTCGACTTGCAGGTCGATTGCATCAAATGAGACACTTTTGACCTCTTCATAGAGGGCGGAAAAAGTGGTGCTCACCGTGCCACTAACGGTTTCTTGCTCGAAGTCAAGCGTTATAACCAGTTTGACGTGTCTTACGTCAGCGGGACGATCGGGTGCATACTGCACATGGTCACCGGCGAGCTCAAATGAACGGGCTCTAGGTATTGGCGCCGACGCTCGATCATGCAATAAAAGCAGGCTATACTGGTGGTCGTTGAGCAGCATTGCTCGTGCGCGATTACAACCTTTCAAGAGATCCTCCTCTGTGTTCTAACCAGTTTGACTTCAACTCTTTTACTGGTTTTAACGTACATGTTATGCTATGGTATAGCTAAGCAAGGCGATTTACAATTTCTCACATCAGGGACCAACGGGGCTCATGCCCCTAAGCTCCAACTAATAAAAGGGTCTTGTCTCCTATGCAAAAAAAGACATTGCGCATCAATAGATTTTCGCAAATGGTGCGATTTCTCAGGGTATCGAGATTACTTCTCTGGACGATATGGGTCATATACCGGGAGCGACGTCGTGTTCTTCGCGCTCGCCAACGCGGTAACTATGATGTTCATCCGAATATCGACGTGCTGGTCCAGGTACTTGTCGCTTTTCGTGTCACAGCCATCAAGCTTGGTGTGCTGATGATTAAGCTTGGTCAATTCCTGAGCTCGCGTGCCGACCTGTTACCGGAGCAGGCGCTGGCCGCGCTCAGCTCACTACAGGACGAAGTGCCGCCCGCACCGTTCAGTCATGTTGTTTCGGTGCTTGAGACAGAACTTGGAAAACCGGTTGAGCAAGTATTTAGCGTATTAGAGCGTAAATGTACTGCCGCTGCCTCGCTTGGCCAGGTGCATAAAGCTGTTCTCGCCTCGACTGGTGAAGAGGTGGCCGTAAAAGTTCAGCGGCCGAATATCGATCAACTGGTCAGCATGGATTTGAGCACGCTCAAATTTGTCATCTGGGTGATCAACCGCTTCGTGGATACAAGTGAATTCATCGACCTCATGGCCGTTTACAGGGAATTCAAACGCACCGTCTACGAGGAAATTGATTATGTCACAGAAACAGCGAATGCCAAGCGATTCAAGGAAATGTTCAAGGATGATCCGAGCATTTACATCCCTGGTGTGTATGAAGATTATACAACACGGCGTGTTCTTGTGCTAGAGTGGATCGACGGGATCAAGATAAATGACTATGCTGCTATCGAGGCGGCGGGAGTGAGCCGTCTTGAAGTAGCGAAACGCACCGTCAGAGCCTACTTCTACCAGTTCTTTAACGAGGGCTTTTTCCACGCGGATCCCCATCCAGGGAACATCTTTGTCCTGCCGGAGGGCAAGGCAGACAAAAAAGTGACGGTGAGCGAAGGGCCTGTGATAGCCTTTGTCGATTTTGGTATGGTCGGTTCGCTGACGAAAAATATGAAGAAGTCGCTCAAGGAACTCTTCTTGAGTTTTGTAAGCCGGGATTCGCGCGCGCTGGTCAGAGCCCTGAACAAGCTGGGCTTTATTGGCGAGGGGGCGAATATGGCGGCCATGGAACGCGGTGTCTCTCTGATGATGGAGCAATATTATGGTATGACGCTGGGAGAGGCCCGCGATATGGATATTCCGGAGGTGGCTCAGGACGTGGAGAATATGCTCTACGGGCAGCCTTTCCAGATACCGGCGCAGTTTGCTTTTACCGGCCGGGCTATTGGTGTGCTTGTCGGCGTTACGACGGGTTTGTCGCCAGATTTCAACTTTGTGGAGGTTGCGACGCCTTACGCGCGCAAGTTCCTGGGGCTTGACGCCGAGGGAGCTGGTGAGACTCTGCAGGATATCTTCAACCAGGTATTGGAGACGGGGCGTCTCCTGCTGACGCTGCCGCGCTCGTTGGAACAGGTTATCACGAAACTGGAGACGGGGCAGATAGAGGTAAAGATGAACGGCAATGGGGGCAACGGCAGGTCGCGCCGCCGCGGGCGCGGGAGAGGTGAACGAAACAACGAACGGGAGGGCGGTTTCTCCTGGGTGTTGCTCTTTGGCGCGGAGATGGTCGGAGGGGTGGTACTGGCGGTGGCACACCAGCCGATCCCGAGCTGGTTTTGCCTGGGATTGGCCGGGGTGACGGCGCTGGCTTTGTTGGTAAGAAGATGATCTCGAAGTGGCTCCGGCAGCGCGCCTGCCGGAGCCACTTCGTTAATGAGCCTACGCTGTTGGTTCTACCAGCGCCCAGCCATCCTCCCCTAATTTTTCTACTAAACCTTCGTGTTCCAATTTCAACAGATGGGCCTCCACAGAGCGGGCCGCGATTGGATAGAGCTGCGGGTCGACATCTGTATAAATAAATGGTACCAGCTGGGGGATGGCTGCGCCGCGTGGCAGCTCCTCCAGGGCCATCAAGACCTGCTGCTCGCGCTGCAAGCGGTGCTCGATGTACTCGGTGATTTTCGCCTTTGGGTCGCTTATGGTGGGGCCATGTGAAGGAACTATCTCGGTGATGTCCATCTGCTGCAGGCGCTTGAGTGTGTCGAGATAGACCTGCATATCGCCTTCCGGTGGGTTAATAACGACGGTGCCGACGCCCGCGATGACATCACCTGCAAAGAGCGTCCCGCGTCCCTCTAATAAATAACAGAGGTGGTCGAAGCGATGGCCGGGTGTGTGGATGGCACGGAGCGTGTCATCGCCAGCAGGAAAGGCGGTGCCATCGCCAATTTCCTCGTCGGCCATGGGGACACCCTCCCGGCTGAAGGCGTAAATTGGGACACCGAGCAGTTTTTTCAAGGCAAGCGCCCCGCCGATATGGTCAGGATGTCCATGGGTGATGAGTAGACGGTGAATACCGCCCCGTTGCGAGCCCTCCTTTACGAGGGCGTCGAGATAGGTGGCATCGTCAACCGCTGGATCGATCACTATAGCACCGTCGGCTCCGCCGCCAAGGACAATAGTATTGGTGCCTGGCCCCGACATCATCGAAGGGTTGGGGGCCAGAATGATGGTATAAGGGATTTGCATCGAGTATCTCCTTACTGCGCGTCGCATGTAGCGCACCTACGAGCGCGTCATATTTTCAGGAACATCCCATTTGTTGTCGTCATCGCCGGGGAGGTAGACGCGTGCACCCCCAGCTCTCTGTTCCAGGATAGGGATGTGGGTGGCTACGTGTTGCATCGTAGTAGATTCCAGGGCCTGTTGAACGCTATGAAAGGCCGCCAGTTCGCGCAACTGGTGAATGGTGGCGAAGACGAGTGGGAATTCGCCGCGTTCGGAGCTGGCCAGGGCCTCGGCTGGTGAAATCCAGATACCTTCACTGGTCTCCAGTCGATCGTGTGCTGCCTGTTGTTCGGCGGGTGCGGTAGTGATGAAGAAGTGAGTATCGAAGCGCTTCGGCATCCCCTCGGGTGTAATCCAGTGTGCAAAGTACCCGAGGCGGTCGGTCGCCAACCGCAAGTTTTCGGCGCGGGCCATTTCTATCAAAGAGCCATTGCGCTGGTTGAATACTTGGCGATAGTTATCAAAACGGGCTATATCCTCTTCGCCGATTGCCAGTACCTGCTCACCGCGATAGGCGAGGAGCACGCCAGCCTCCTCAAAAAGTTCGCGGATGGCGGCTGCCCTGATGCCGCTGCCCAGGATGGTACGACCTTCGGGGTCTGCCTTGCCGGGGGCAACAGGAGTAAAGACCTGTTCCGCCTGCTCTGCGGCGCGATCATCGGCGGAGACCGAGCCGCCGGGGAAGACGAAGACATCGGGCGCGAAATCGCTCTGGATGACTCGTCGAACCATAAAAACTTCAATTCCTTGTCCGGGGGTCATATCGCGAAGCAGCATGACTGCTGAGGCCAGGCGGGGTTGAACTGCCATGAGAGTATTCTCCGTTCATATATGCGTGAAGTTAGAGACTATTGTATAGTATCATATAGATACAGAGAAAAGAGCATCTCGATTTCAATGGAGCTTGAGCAACACATAGATAAGCAATCATTTTTACGCGTCGGTCTTATAGGAGACCCCGTCGCGCACTCTTATTCACCGCGGTTTCAGCAGGCCGCCTTCGATGCCTGTGGTATCCCCGCGCGCTATGAACTCTGGCAGACAGGCGAGAGTGAGCTTCCTGCCCGGGTCGCTTCTCTGCTGGTACCGCAGTCTTTGGGCGCCAATATCACTATTCCATACAAAGAGGCGGTGCTGCCTTTGTTGGATGTGGTTGATCCGCTGGCGACGCGCATCGGCGCGGTCAATACTATTGTGCACCGCAACGAGTATCTTTATGGCTATAACACCGATGCTCCTGGCCTGTTGCATGCTCTGCTAGAACTGGGCGTTGGGAAGCTGCGTGAACCACACTATCTTGCAGCCTTGCAGGGTGATAACCGGCTGAACACGAAGGATGCTTTTTCGTTTGCCGGGTATACCGCTGTGCTGTTGGGGGCGGGAGGTGCGGCGCGGGGAGCGGCTTTCGCCCTGGTCAATGCGTCGGTCGAACGGCTGATTATTGTCAATCGCAAGCTGGAACGCGCACAGCGGCTAGCGGCGGAGCTGCAGCAGGAGAGCAATTGCCAGGTGTTCTGCCTGAACGACCCGGAATTTCTGATACCCTATCCCACATCGCTCATTATCAATGCAACGCCGGTTGGGATGCACGTTGCTGATAAAGAGGGGAACAAAGAAGCTGAAAATGCCAGCCCCATGCCGGCGGAAGTATTGGCGCGTTTTGCTCCCGATACCGTTGTCTTCGATATGGTTTATAATCCTACACAGTCGCAGCTATTGTGCCAGGCTCGCACTCTTGGCTTGCGCGCAGTCAATGGGTTGTCGATGCTCTTGCACCAGGGAGCACTGGCCTTTACGCTGTGGGCGGGCAGGCCAGCACCGCTTGAGGTGATGCGGTCTACCTTACTCTAATCTTATTGCTCTCATTGTAAAGGAGGCTTTCCGTGAAATTTGTCAGCTTTTCCACTGCGTCCATTCCCAAACCACACCTGGGTCTTGTCCAGGGCGACGAAGTTCTCGATATCGACCTTGCCGCGCATGCATTGACGATTATCGGGCCTGATCAGATGCAGGATCTGATTGAGAAGTACGAGACGTGGAAGCTTCTGCTGCAGTCCATTTTTGACAAAACGGCCGGTCGCCGTTTCAGTGAAGTCAAGACGTTTGCCTCGATTGGCGCTGTGCATGCCATGGACAAGATAGAGCTGGTAGCACCCATTCTGCGCCCGCGCAAAAATATTATGTGCCTGGGGTTGAATTACATTGATCATGCCAAAGAGTCGGCGGCAGCGCAGGGACGTCCAGTTTCCTTGCCGGAGCACGCCGTTATTTTCACCAAGGCGCCTACCACGGCGAATGGGCCTTATGGGGATATTGTGATTGACCCGGCTGTCTCTGAACAGGTGGACTGGGAGGCTGAATTGGCCGTCATTATTGGCAAGACGGGCAAAAATATACGCGAGGAAGAGGCCCTCGACTACGTTTTTGGCTATACCGTGCTCAATGATGTCAGTGCTCGCGACTTGCAGTTCCAACATCAACAGTTTTTTAAGGGGAAAAGCATTGACGGCTATTGTCCGATGGGACCATGGATTGTGACCGCTGACGAGGTGGCGGACCCTCAACAGCTGCCGATCCGCCTGCGCGTCAATGGCGTGGTCAAACAAGATGCGAATACGAGCATGATGATTTTCTCAGTACGGCAGATCATCGCCGTCCTTTCCAAAGGCATGACGCTTGAAGCGGGCGACATCATCGCGACTGGTACGCCGAGTGGCGTTGGTTTTGCGCACAACCCACCTGAGTTTCTCAAGGCGGGTGATGTGGTGGAGACGGAGATTGATGGTGTTGGCTTGATGAGGAATGGAGTCGTGCAGGTCTAAAGAAAAAGGGCCTGCTCGCCGCGGCCAGTACACATCCAGGGCGACCGCGAGGGTCGCCCCTACTATATACGTTTGCCGTTTCACGGTTGTGAAGTAAGGGCGGGAGCTGTGCCGTGGTATAGTAGGGGCGACCCTCGCGGTCGCCCTAGAAACTGCTCGCATCGCCCTGGGAACTGCTAGACCCTGACTTCTTCGTGTATCCAGGATGGCAAGCTACCCCAGAGATTGAGTGCCATAGGGCGGGTATGCCAGAGGCGTGGTGGAGTTGTTACGTCGTGGTCGTAGTATTGTTGGAGCTCGGCGGAAAGTTCGATGTGCACGCCTTCTGTGTCAGCGATACGCAAGAAGAGATCCTGGCCAGCGCCATGACGGCCGGGACCCCAGAGAACGGGGGTTTGATGGCGGCTCAGGTTGTCGCCCCATGTCAACAGTTCGGGGCCATTGAAGATGCTGTAGCCTATGTGATCGATATCCATCTTCCCCTGGATAAGGGTGATCGTGTGGTGGTCAGTATTGCAGCGCAGCCAGACACTTTCGCGCAGCAACCAGTCAGAGATATCGAATCCCAGGGCTTCGGTGTAAAAGTCGACCATCTGCTCCAGGTGTGGTGTTTGTAGCGCGATATGTTGCAAGCCTTGAGGGCGGAGCCGCGCCCTTCGTCCGCTGGAGGGGACGGAAGTGTTGGTCAGGGAGCCGTCGGGCGTCACCGAGATTTCAATGCGGTTTCCGTCGGGATCACTGAACCAGAGGGTATCACCGAGCTCGGGATCGCCGTCTCGTTCTGCAAGCGTAAGTTCAATGCCCGACTGGTTGAGGCGAGCCGCCAGCGCGGCCAATTCAGCGTCGTTATCGAGTTCGAAAGCCAGGTGGTGCAGCCGAGTACGCTGGAAGGGGTTTCGTCCATTGCCCGCGCCGGGCCGTGTATCGCTAAACAGTCCCACACTGTGGTGTTCATCGCCAAGAGAAAGAAAAACGCTTGCATTCTCCAGGTCGATATCCTGGTCGGTTGAACTATCTACAGTGTCGCGCAGATCGAGTCCCAGGACCTGGCGATAGAAGCGCGCCTGGATGGCTACATCACTTGACCACAATCCTACATGTGCCAATCGCTTTACCTTGACCTTCTGTATCTGCTGCTCGCTCATTTTTTTTCTCCTGTTATACACGACACCTCGCTGTTAACCATCAATATTAACGAGTATCATACGAGGTGGTAAACAGAGGGTCAAAAAACCTACCTAAAGGTCATAGCGATAAGGCGAATGTGAATAAAGGCACGCTGTGACGCAGCGTGCCTTTTTCACAAAAAGCTTTTAACTGACACCGGCAGCGAGCGCAGGGGCAGTGTTTTTTGGAGTATCAAGAGGGGGGGTAGCACGGTCGAGCTGCTCGTTGATATCCTTTATCTGGCGGGTAAGCCACATGTTGAGGTCATAGCGTTCAACAGCCTGCCGTGCCTGTTTTGCTTTAGCTACTCTTTCGTCTTCTGGCAGCGTAAGAGCTTTGTAGAGCGCCTGTGCTGTTTCTGCGACATCAGTGGGCGAGGTAGGAATAGAAGCTTTACCGAGTTGTTGGAATGCACCGGCTGTGCGTGAAAGCACAAGGACACCTTTGCATTGATTGACAACCGGGCCTTCTTTAGCCACCAGGTTCATGCCATCGATGATCGGATTCACCAGGAGCACGTCGTACCATTGCATAGCAGCCAGCGCCCTGGTTCGATCATTATCGCGGAAAGCCTGAATGGGGGTCCACTCATCTGAGCCGTACTTTTGATTGGTTTCGTCAATGATTTTCAGAACATCCACGTCGTATCGCTGATATATTGGCAGGGCCTGGCGCGAGGGCACGAGGAACGCCAGGAAATTGACTTTGCCCAGCAGTTCAGGATGTTCATCGAGCAGCCGGGCATAGGCCTGGAAGCCGCGTACGATATTCTTGGTCGGCTCAATGCGATCCACACGCATAATTGTTTGTTTACCCAATAGTGGCTTGATTTTTTCGGAAGCGCGTTTGCCTGCCGCGCTCTCTACCACGCGGCGTTCCTCGGTGACCGAGATAGAGATGGGATAGGCGCGTACCTGGGTGCGGCGCCCCTGCCACCAGATGGCTCCCTCTTCAAAGTCGACGACGGCGCCTTCGAGCAAGGTACGCGCGCCTTCTAAGAAGTTGCGAGCGTCGCGCTCGGTCTGGAAGCCAATGATATCGTTGCCAACCAGTCCACTATAGATAGCATGTGTAATGTTGCTGGGCAAGAAATGCCAGCAGCGGATATCGGGCCAGGGGATGTGGATGAATTGTTGCATGATCACGGAGGGGTGATCTTTACGGATCATCTCCGGAGCCAGGTAGAGATGGTAATCATGCAGCATGACAACAGCGGGGCCCTCCTCACGTTCGATTTCTACATTTACGGCATCGGCGATAGCGCGGTTAGCGACACAGTAGCCATTTGTCCAGGCATCCTGTATTCTGCGGGTGAACGCGGAATCCTCGTTGGGATTGTAAAGGTAGTGCTGTAAGAACCAGAGCACCTGGTTGCTAAAACCTTCGTAGTGTTTCCGGTAGGCAGATTTTGGGATAGCGACATAGCGTAGCTGCATCTTTTGACCACGTATTGGCGAAAGGAGTAATCCCTCGTTTTGCTGCTGCGCTTCTTTTAACGCAATACGGTCGCCTTCGGTCATCGCCATCGCAACCCAGGTTACTTCCATGCGATTGCCTGCATCTATCAATGCAGTAACCATGCCGCCAGCCCCTCGACGGTGTTTCAAGGTCTTGTCGTGGCTCAAATTGTATTCGACGGGGCCACGATTTGAAGCAATAATAAGACGGTTAGCGTGTATCTGCTGCGGTTGAGCTTGAGCCAAAGTAGGTTGTGTCTTCATCTGCGTTGGCATCAGTTTCACGGGTTAATCCTTTCTAACAGGCGCGTGCTGCTCTCATCTTGAGCTGGCGTGACCGTAACCGGGTGGTCTCGCCGCGAACCTGCCAACATCCATTGGTACGTTCTGAAACAGGCACATATAAGGTTGCGCATGCCGATGCACAAAAAACCCTTTAGTATAATACCACATTCGGGCAAAGTCAGGGAAAATGAACCTGGGGGTTATATATCACAATCCGGTATCAGTGATGTTATTTCATGTTGACCTTTGACTATTCTGGAGAGGTCTGGTAGGTAAACGCTCTACTGTATAATACGTTTTTCCCCCGTTTCTAGACTCAGGTAGTACAATACTATGTGAAATATAGGTTAGAAAGAGGGTTGTATTATGGCAAGGATCGATGGACGCTCACCCAACCAGTTGCGACCAGTGCACTTCATCGTCGATTTTCTGGATTATGCCGAGGGGTCGGTGCTGATAGAGACTGGCAAAACGCGGGTGCTGTGCGCTGCCAGCGTGGAAGAGAAAGTCCCCCCATTTTTAGAGGGAAAAGGACAGGGTTGGGTTACAGCTGAGTATGACATGCTGCCGCGTGCGACCAATACGCGCAATGCGCGTGAGCGTAGTGGAAGGATAAGCGGGCGCACGCAGGAGATTCAGCGTTTGATAGGCCGTTCTCTGCGTGCGGCGGTGGATATGCAGGTGCTGGGTGAGCGCACGATCACCGTTGATTGTGACGTTCTGCAAGCTGATGGAGGTACGCGCACGGCATCCATCACCGGTGCTTATGTGGCTCTCTATCGCGCCTGTTCACTCCTGATGAAACGTGGTTTACTGGCGGTACATCCAGTTCGCACAGCGGTTGCCGCTACCAGTGCCGGGGTTGTAGGGGGCGAAATTCTGCTGGACCTATGTTACGCTGAGGATTCGCGGGCTGAAGTCGATTTTAACGTTGTAATGACCGCGCAGCACGAGTTTATTGAGGTACAGGGCACAGGCGAGGGCGGCGTTTTTAGCCGGGCTACGATGGATAAGATTATCGCGCTGGCAGAGCAGGGTATCGACGAGTTGTTAAAGGCGCAACGCAATTATATTTAAGTAGTCGGTACTATGGTACCCTGTTTCTATTGAGAGCCTGATCCCATACGTTTTGGGTAATAGTGAGGATGTATTTTGTAGCAGCATGACCCATTATTACCGAAAAGTTTACAAAACTTGCACATGTAGGGGGCTCATGTTAGAATTTCCCATCGAGAACCTGTGAAGTTATTGTCCTGTCGGACCAGCGGCGGGTCGAGAGGAGTTCGTATTGAAAGCGAAGATAGACCGAAGATGGTTTTGGCGCATAGTTGATTTCATCAATCCATTACGCGACCCGAGCTTGACTGTGGCTGTCGTTCTAACATTTATTGAAGAGGCGGGACAACACGAGGATACCTGGTATTGGATTATCGTTATAGGGCTGGTTAACTGGCTGGCCGTACGTGGGATAGTGTGGTTGGTAGTGAATTTCACTTTTGCCAGTACATTTATTGCGCGGCGTGCATGGTGGGCTATCAAACATCCCCGCCTGGCCTGGCGTATCCTGGACGCGGTTGGTCACGAAGAGATCGTGATTGGTGGATTACCGAATTATGCTGATAGCTTGATGCTGCCTGATGGGACTACGGTGGTGAGTTCCATGCTGGGTGCGAGTGGTATTCATGTGCTGGGTGAATTACCGGCCGGTACAGAGATACCCATGTTAGGGATGCCAAATGGGAAGGTCGCGCCGGATTTCGCGGCCCTGGCGGGGTCAGGTATTTTCCCTGGCGCCGCGCCAGGGATGTATCCCGAGCCTTCTTCTGGCGCGTATGGCGGCATTGCCGGTATGTACAATAATGGTCAGCCAGTGGCGGGTTTCCAGCAGACCGGCGGCAATGAGTTTGCCAGCCAGCAAACCACAGGTGGTCTACCAAAAGCGTTCCCGCAACGTGCTTCGGATGAAGAGGAGCGCCTCCGCCAGCAGCTGACGATCTACGAGCGCCTTATTGACGATTGGATTCAATTCACCGAAGAGAAATGGCGTACCGTTAGCGATAGTCAACTGGGTTGGAAGCCCTTGCGCGGCAGGTGGTCGGGCTGGGAAGATATCTTCCAGGACGCCTATGCTGCTAAGACCTCTGATCCAATGGCGCAAGCAGCGCAGGATGCCGGTGAAGCGACTGTACGGCGATTTGAAAACTCTAAAGAAAAAGGTTCGGCTGCCTCAGCTGTGGCATGTTTCCTGCGCGATATGATGACCCTGCGTCGCGGGTTGGATATGATGTTACCTTCAGAGGAGCGCACATCCGAGACTGAGGTACGGCCCGCGGTGCAATCATCTCAAAGGATGAATTTTACTGGCAACAGTGGATTGTTGCATAATAGTAGCAGTGGTACTGGCAATGGCCCTGGTACTGGTAAATCTACCCAACGCAATTCGCTCATTCGCCGGCCGGCACCAATATATGTAGATGCCGATACAGATAAATAATAGGACTGTTCATGAACACGTATTCTCCGCGCATAGTTCATGTACGCCCGGAACTGGACCGTATGGCTGAATATGTTCCTGGCGAGTCGCCAGAAGCCTTCAGCGTTCGCACGGGTATACCCGTTAGTTGTTTAATAAAGTTAAATAGCAATGAAAGCCCCTATGGTCCGGCCCCGTCAGTACTGAGCGCATTAAGCGATCATAGATGGTACAATAATTATCCTGACACCAATGCAACAGTTTTGCGAACTGCTCTTTCCCATTATACCGGACTCGACGGTCGTTTTATCATCTTAGGTCATGGCAGTATGGAGGTGATCAGTCTCCTCTGGCACATCTTTCTTGCCGCAGGGGATAATATCATCTGTTGCCCTCCCACCTTCTCTCTCTATACCTCCGTCACGACACTTTGTGGCGCTTATATATTAGAAGTACCACGGTCAATTGACTATGAAGTAGATGTCGAGGGAATACTGGAGGCGCTGACGCCAGAAACAAAAATGATTGTCTTGTGCTCACCGAATAATCCCACCGGTAATCCTGTCGCTGAAGCTGATGTGCTGACGCTGCTTGAAACCGGGCGCATTGTGGTGGTCGATGAGGCCTACGTCGAGTTTTCTGATCGACCACGGGGTTATGCGCACCTGGTCCCGCAATACAGTAACCTGGTGGTCCTGCGTACCTTTAGCAAGTGGGCGGGATTGGCCGGCCTGCGTATTGGCTATGGCCTGTTCCCAGAATGGATTGGTGCGTATATGCGGCGCGCGCAATGTCCCTTCGAGGTCAATGTCGCCGGTCATATTGCGGCGATTGAGACGCTCAATGACCTGGATTATGTTTTTGGCAACGTGCGTAAAATTGTGCAAGAGCGAGACCGTGTCTACAATGTGCTTGCCAGCCAACCCTATCTGGAGCCCATTCCATCGCAGGGAAACTTCATCCTGGCACGTGTCATCAACGAGGACGTAGATATCCGTCGCGTTCGAGCGATACTTGAATCGCATGGTATCTTGTTACGCTACTTTAGCCACCCGTATCTGCGTGATTTTTTGCGCGTCACGGTAGGTTTGCCTGAGCATACAGATCAGCTGGCACACGCGCTGTCAAAGGTAACAGGGTAAGTGCTATAGATACCAGAAGGGATACCGCTCTTGCAGAGACGGCATCCCTTTTGTGTGTTTGCTGTATAACCTTGCTCCAATCCCCTCTAAAGAGGTACAATACTTTCGCAAGGATATAGAAGGGAGGATCTATTTTTATGCCAAATGACATAAATGGAATGACCACGATCGAAGATGTAGGCGCGCGCGAAATTCTGGATTCGCGCGGTAATCCCACTATCGAAGTTGAGATTCTGCTGGTGGGAGGAGAACGTGGAGTAGCCGCGGTTCCCTCGGGCGCGTCAACCGGTGTCCACGAGGCAGTGGAGTTGCGCGATGGCGATAAGAGCCGCTATGGCGGTAAGGGCGTGCTAAACGCTGTTCGTAATGTGAATGATACCATCAGCGATGCTATCATCGGGCTCGATGCCACAGACCAGATCGTGCTGGACGAAGTGATGATCGAGCTGGATGGCACGCCGAACAAGGCGAACCTGGGAGCAAATGCCATCCTCGGCGTCTCCCTGGCGGCGGCAAAGGCGGCAGCCAATGCGCAGCAGGAGCCACTGTACCGTTACTTAGGCGGTGTTTCTGCTCGTACCTTGCCCGTCCCTATGATGAATATCCTGAATGGGGGAAAACACGCCGATAACTCGACCGATATGCAGGAGTATATGGTTCTTCCGGTGGGCGCGTCATCATTTCGTGACGCGCTGCGCATGGGAGCCGAAGTCTACCAGAGCTTGAAAAAGGTGCTGCACGGGAAAAAGCTGAATACTAATGTTGGAGATGAGGGAGGTTTCGCACCATCGCTCAGTTCTAACCGCGAAGCATTGGAGGTTATCGTGGCGGCCATAGATGCGGCGGGCTATAAACCGGGCGTGGATATTTTCCTGGGTATGGACCCGGCGGCCTCGGAGTTTTACGATAATGGTAAATACGTGCTGGCTCGAGAGGGACGCACGCTCACTGCGAGCGAGATGGTCGACCTCTACGCACAGTGGATCTCCGAGTATCCTATCATCACCATCGAGGATGGTCTGAGCCAGGACGACTGGGAGGGTTGGAAGCTCTTGCGGCAGCGCCTGGGCAATCGCATACAACTGGTTGGTGACGACCTGTTCGTGACGAATACAGAGCGGCTTAAACGCGGTATCCAGGAACAGGCAGCTAACTCGATTCTCATTAAGCTCAATCAGATAGGCACCTTGACTGAAACGCTGGAGGCGATCGAGATGGCGAAGCGCGCCGCCTTTAGCGCGGTGGTATCTCATCGCTCTGGTGAGACGGAGGATACTACGATTGCTGACCTGGTGGTAGCGACCAACGCGGGGCAAATTAAAACAGGCGCCCCGGCACGCAGCGAGCGCGTCGCAAAATACAACCGTTTGCTGGTGATAGAGGATGAGCTTGGTGAAGAGACGGCACACTATGCAGGTTTCAGCGCGTTCTACAATGTGCCGTCCCTTTATGCTAAGGCGTAAAACGCTATGAGGTTTGTATGATAAAGGATACGTCAGAGGCTAACAAAGCACCGAAGCGAGAGCAGCGATTTGCTCGTGTAATTCACTACAATCTGAGCTATATTGTACAGGGACTCGAGTTTGGTACCGATGGAGCCATTGTGCTGCTCCATGATATTGTAGCAGGCGCCTTTGTATGGGCTGATGTCATGCCCCAACTTGCCAGTTTGAGCCGCGCTGTTTATGCGATCGATTTACTTGGCTGCGGAGAGTCAGACCATCCCTGGCCGGCGGACACCTCAAACTGGGGTCAAGCCGACGGGCTGAATATGTTGTTTGAGCAGCTTAAGCTCACGAATATTATACTGGTGGGTCACGGTTTTGGTGGGAGTGTGGCGCAGGTGTTGGCCACCCGCTTGAGCCGGGAGCGCGTCGCGGCATTGGTACTGATCGATAGCACCTGTTACGAGCATAGTTTCGCGGAGAACTGGCCCTTACCCGAGATGAAGAAACGCCAGGATTATGATGCACCTAAAGAAACAAAGGTCGAGGACATGATAAGGGACCTGCGCGAAACACTCCCGAATGGTTCGGTAAATCCACAACGCTTCCAGGTTTTCATGAGCGATTATATCGACCAGTGGAACAGTGAACTGGGCAAAGAAGTGCTTTTTCAACAAATTCGCCTGTTAAATCCTAATTATACAAACTCGGTAGCCTCTGATCTTAAGGTGTTGAGGAGGCCTGTGTTGATTGTCTGGGGCGAAAAGGATCAGCAGATGCCTTTGAAGCTGGCCCAACGTCTCCACCGTGACATTCCAGAGTCGCGCCTGGTGAGTATTCCTGACGCGGGTCACCTGGTTCTCTTCGATGCGCCAGAGGCGGTGGGGAGTACACTGGTGGATTTTATTAAAGGCCTTTAAGGGGAGCATGTCATGTCAATGGCCATAATAGTACATGGTGGAGCGGGTACCATTACTGCGGATCGTGCTGAAACAGTTCAGGCAGGTTGTAGGGATGCCGCGCTGATAGGGTGGCGCATTTTAGAGAATGGGGGCAGCGCACTTGATGCCGTCGAAGCGGCTGTGCGTGCGCTTGAAGATAATCCCAACTACAATGCTGGCAAGGGGGCTTGTCTGACAGCAGATGGTAGGATCGAGTTGGATGCTGGTATTATGAATGGCGAGAAGCTGAACGTTGGTGCCGTTGCCTGTGTCGAATATATCAAGAATCCTATTTCGCTGGCACGCAAGGTAATGGAGAGCCCACATGTCTTGCTTGTCGGCAGAGGCGCTCAGGAGTTTGCTCTCGAGCAGGGTATCCCCCAATGTAGTTTTGGCGATCTACTGACAGAGCGTCAATATAAGCGATGGAAAGAGGCGCAAAGCGCAGGGGCTGAAACAGAAGAGGAACCGCGCTATCACAGGCGCGAGGTGAATCGAGGCTCACCTCGTGAGGAGCAGCATGGAACGGTTGGAGCAGTGGCTGTCGATACCTTAGGCGTACTCGCTGCCGCTACTTCGACGGGAGGTATTTTCAATCAATATCCGGGACGAGTGGGTGATACTCCTCTTGTGGGATGTGGCTTCTATGCTGACGAGAATGCGGCGGTCTCCTGTACGGGCCAGGGTGAGGATTTTGCGCGCCTGCTCATGGCTAAACGCACGGCTGATTTTGTGGCCAGTGGGGTTAGCGCGCGTGATGCAGCGGAAGCTGCGATAGCTTTGCTTGGAGCAAGGACTGGAGGCACCGGAGGGCTGATAGTCGTTGATCGACCAGGAAATGTTGGTTTTGCCTGGAATAGCGAAAACATGGCCCACGCTTATATGACGGAAGGTCTTGATGAGCCCATCAGCGGCGTGTAAAGAGGGGATGAGATGCGCATGACTACGAAGACCCTACGCGATGTGCAACAGGAGATAGATGTACTGATCAAGGAAGAATGGCAGAGCAATTACTGGACGCCGCTTTCAAGCCTTGCCAGGCTTACGGAAGAAGTGGGAGAACTGGCGCGCGAAATCAATCATCGCTATGGGGAGAAACCGAAGAAAGCCAGCGAAGGAGAGGGGAGTATTGCGGCTGAGATGGGCGATATCCTCTTCATTCTGGCATCACTGGCGAACTCTACCGGTGTCGACCTTGACGCGGCCTATGAAGAGGTGATGAAAAAATACCAGAGCAGGGATGCACAGCGTTGGAAGTAGAGCGGAATAGAGGCTGCGACTGCTTAATGTGGTCCCAATAAGGAGCCGCCGTAAAAACCGATGGCGAAACAGATGCCAAATACAATCAGGCCGAGTAGGAGAAGCAAGATTATCGTGATGCGATTTACTTTTGGCGCTCCTGTTTCTGTATTCGGGTAGGGCATTGAAGGGCGTGGCACGGCCGGCATGAGCGAAGGGTCTGCTATCGTCTGATCTGAGAAGTCGGGGTTTTCCATGGTAGATGCGAGCGACTTTTCATTCCTCGGCTGCTGGTAAGTAGAGAGTCCGATGCCCGGCTGGCCGGCGGGAAGAGGGCTCGGAATTTTGCCCGTGCCAGCCGGAGAGAATTGTCTGGGTTGGGCCATATCGGTCGCCTGGGCTGCTGGAGCCGCCTGGGGAGGCGGGGGCGCCTGTTGATACGCCGGGTTATTCAAAATGAATGGAGTTGCGGGCTCTAGTATCTCGGCCAGGGTCCTCAATTCATCGTTCAGCACTTCAACGGTATTGATATGTTGAGGATGGCTGCGTATAACTGTCCGGGCGACCACATCGCAAAGTTCTGGAGGAATATTGCTGCGGAAGCGCAATCGTCCGTCGGCGGGTGGTTCGATCACAGTTGCACCTTGTGGACGGCCAGCCAGCAACTGGTAGAGGAGCAGGCCAACGGCACGGGTGTCGTCGGCGCGTCGCCCCTGGCTTTCAACTCCCCAGGGGAGATCTTTGTCGGAGAGAGGCAGACCTTCGCTGCCAACGTCGCTCCACGCGGTAAAATAACTTACATCGCTAGGTAAAGCAAAGTTATTGACACGGATCTGGCCACGCCGGTCGCGCATGATGGCAGTCGGGGTCAAATCGCCGTGGCAGGTTCTACGTGAAGAACTGGCGGCGTACAGTAACGCCAGGCAAATCTGGTGACCGTAGTCGGCGACCTCGTAGGGCTGAAGAGGTGATTGCAAGAGCGTGGAGAAATCTTCTCCATCGATATACTCTTGAATGAGATAGAGCTTCTCCTGTTCTGTGACGAGGTCATACAGGCTAACCATGTTGGGGAATGTAAATTGGGAAGTTCTGCGAACGGCGGCTCTATAGACTGGGATCTGGGCAGCATCTAACGCCTTCACTGCGACGGCACGCTGAAATGCCTGGTCGACTCCCTGATAGATGATTGCATACTGCCCCTGCTTGATCAGACGTTGTAGCAGGTAGTGTCCGCCAATGACCCTGCCTATTTCCACAATTTGCCTCGCAACTAATTAAGAACCTAAACATCCTGTAGGGCCAGGGTAACGGCCCCTACAATATTTGCCTCTGACCCATGTTTGCTTTGCACGATGCGTACTGACTGCCCAACAACTGGTAGGCAAAGGTCGTCCACGCGTGCCTGGAGCGGTGCTATCAATAGTTCACCCGCCAGTGCTACCTGGCCACCTAGAACGATCAGGCCAGGGTTTATCAAGTAGACGATATTGGCAAGGGCAATACCCAGGTAAGTATAGACATCCTCTATAACGCGCTGCGCTATCGGGTCACCCCCTGCGGCAAGCTGAAAAACCTGCTCGGCTGTAATACGTTCAGCCCTTGCACCTGTGGCGCGGCGAATGGCCGCTTCTGTCTCGGGGTATTCTACCGAGAGACCAATCATCGTGCGCGAAATTGCCTGGGCCGATGCAATGGCTTCGAGGTGGCCAAAGGCGCCACAAGAACACTTTGGCCCATGCTCTTTGACCTGCATGTGTCCTATTTCGCCAGCTGTACAGGTTGTGCCATGGTAGATCTTGCCATTCGCAACCAGGCCTCCGCCAATTCCACGACCCAATCCTATATACAATACGACGCGTTCAGCCTTTTTGTGCCCGCCCTCTTCTCCCGAAGGGGAGGCCGCTCCAGACTCTACTTCCGCCAATGCTGCAGCATTGGCATTGTTATCTATTATACAGGGTACATCAAGTTTCTCAACAAGATAATCTTGCAAAGGGAAATTATTCCAACCTTGCGCATGGTGCATGGTGCGTACTACGCCTTGAGAGGAATCTACCAGTCCGCCAACGGCGACACCGGCGCGCAAAATGCGTCCATCGCGCAGCCTCTCGGGAGCCGTAACTTCCGCGAGCATCTCATCGAGTAGTCGCAAAACCGTCTGTGTATCGGGGACATACTCGAGAGGGCGACGCGCCTTATAGAGTATGTTTCCGTCCAGGTCTGCCAGCGCTACGGATTGGCGCGAGCCACTGCCGCTGATCTCGACTCCAATCACGTATCCCTGAGTCGCAAGCAGCTTACCAGTCGTTATCTGCCTTTCCATTTCAATCCCTCCTCGAGATGAAGTTATGACTCAACGACTACTGGTTTTCAGACGTTCAGCCGCGAGAAAGATAAAACCCAACTTAGGATGGCGGCATAAGTATATCATATACGCCTTGTTGCGCATAGTATCATAGGAGAGGAAGGATAGACATAATTGCATGTTGCAAAGCATATGCTCTGTTGATACAATAGCTTTGAGATAGTGGATACAAAGAACATTACTATTGGGAGTATTTGATGGCATCACCGTCAGCGGCCGGGGACAGGGTATTTATCGGGCCTGGACTCAGTCCTTTCAAAAGGATCGTCACCTTCGCCGCGGTAACAGGGTTAACTTTCCTGGTTTTATGGATTGCTATTCACCAGGGCGCGTCGGCGATAGGGAGTACTATTGCCGCCATCGTCTTTATCGCCGGTTTTATTATTTACCTGCGTATCATTGCTCCGGTTCCATTTACGATTGAATTCGGGAAAGAATCATTGGTGAAACGGAGTAAAAACGGGGAAGTGATAGAGGTGCGATGGGATCAGTTGACGCGCGTCAAGGAGGAATTTTTCCCAAACGGGAAGCGTATCGGCATTACGGTCTATCGAAAGCCGTTGGCGCCACAGGAGAAGGCCAAGGCATGGGCGGTCTATCGTGACGATGTAACCGACCTGGACGCCCTTGCAAAGGCTCTTCAGCAGGCAATACCTGAAACTTGTGAATGGAAGAGTGAGACTGTTCACGAGTGAAGGGGAATTACCGACCGTAGCTTCATCAGGTATAAGCCCTTGCCTCAGTAGCCTTAAAGGAGGCGTAGACAGTTTTCCCCTCGCTTAATTCCATGCGCGCAGCTGAAGCCCCGGTAATTTCAGCGGTGAGGGGAGGTATGGATGTATTGAGCAAAATACTGACGCGAACTCGTCCATCATGGCGTTCTTCTTTCCCAATGGAAGTGTCCAGGCGCAGGACCTGCACGATCTCGCCACCGAAGACATTGCGCGCCGAGCTGTCGGGTGGTTTTTGATAGAGTGTAATACTGCGCGGGTCTACCACGACAAAAGCCTCCTCGCCCACGGCTGGCGTCTTACTGCCCTGGAGATGTTCTTCCAGCGCTGCCATCACTTCAATAGGGTGGTTCTCTTGCTGCAACTGGATGGTGCATAGCGAGTTCGCTTCGTTGCGTACCACTCGCCCACGAAAGAAATTCATGCCCACGAGTTCAGCGACATAGGAGGAGCGGGGATACAACAGAAGATCGTGCTGGCTGCCCTGTTGGATGATGCGGCCAGCATCGAGTACAAGAATGGACTGTCCGAAGAGCAAAGCTTCCAGGTATTGATGCGTAACCAGAATGGTCGTTATGCCGATGTTTACCAGGATATGGCGTAATTCCTGGCGTACCTCGCGCCGAGTTTGTATGTCCAGGGCCGCGAGTGGTTCGTCGAGCAAAAGGAGTTGGGGCTGCAAGGCCAACGCACGAGCGATAGCGACTCTCTGCTGCTGGCCACCCGAAAGCTGTGTCGCGCGGCGCTGGTCAAGCCCCGACAGGTGTACCTGTTCCAGCGCCTCTCCCACTCTACGGCGTATCACGTGATGTGGGAGATGCTGCGCACGGAGGCCAAAGGCGACGTTTTCAAAGACGTTCAAGTGTGGGAAGAGGATGTAGTCCTGGAAGACATACCCAAAGGGTCGTTCCTGGGGTGGGACAACGATGTGGCGTTCGCTATCAAAATAGGTGGTATCTTCGAGGGAGATGTGCCCTCGCTCTGGGTGGAGCAGTCCAGCCATGAGCCGTAAGACAGTGCTTTTACCCGCACCGCTCTCACCTAGCAAGACGGTAGTTTTGCCGACTTCAGCCGAGAAGCCGAGGTCGAGGTGGAAGGTATTGAGGTGGGTGTCGAGCTTTACTTTTAACATGTGACCAGTGTAGCATAGCGAATCCGCTCTTCACAAGATGTCCTAGAGTATAATTAGAAGGAAAAAACTGAACTTGTAGCTTCTTGCATGGCGAGGAGGAAAGAGAAAAAACGATGGCAACGCAAACGCAAACAAAAGAAGCAACAAAGCCTATACCTTGTATCCAGGAACCACCAGTAGTGGGAAGTCTATTTGCATACAGGCGGGACCGCCTGAGCCTGTTAATGCGTATGATACAGGAATGCGGTGATGTTAGCTGCTTCCATTTTGGACCCTTCCCTCTTGTTCTCTTCAATACACCGGAGTATGTGCACAACATTTTTGTCGAGCACGCCTACGATTTTGATAAAGGGGAGGCTATGCATAAGGCATTTCGTCCCCTGATTGGCAATGGAATCTTCATTAGCGAGGGGGATTTCCACCGGAGACAGCGCAAGCTGATAGCTCCCCCTTTTCAACCGCGGCACATTAGCAGTTATGCAGACCTGATGATGAAATATAGTGAACAAATTCAACAGGGGTGGAAGAATGGGGAGACGATGGATGTGAGCCAAGAGATGACGCAGTTGACGATGAGTATTGTCGGCAAAGTGCTCTTCGATGCGGATGTTTTTACTGAAGCCGACGAGCTTGGCGACGCCATGGCCGCTGTGCTTGGACATGTGGCCTCTACCCTCTCCACCCTCTTCCCCATTCCGCTTAACTGGCCAACGCCGAGGAATAGGCATACCAGGAAGTCTTTAGCGTTGCTGAGAAGTAGAATTCAAAAGATGATAGACGAGCGGCGGCCCAATGCTGAAGAGAGAAATGACCTGCTCTCCATCTTATTGCAAGCCAGGGGAGAGGATGGCAGTCGCATGAGCGATGAGCAGATCAGCGACGAATCGCTTACGCTCTTTGGCGCGGGCCATGAGACAACGGCAACGGCCCTGACATGGGCATGGTACCTGCTCGCAACCCATCCCGAGGTCTATCGAGAGATGCAGCACGAGGTGGACAGCGTGCTGCAGGACCGGACTCCGACGTATGCTGACCTCGCTCGTTTACCTTACACGTTGCAGGTGTTAAAGGAAACATTGCGCCTCTATCCACCTGCTTACGCGATATCGAGGGTGGCACATCACGATATTGATATCAATGGCTACCTGATCCATCAGAACGAGTACGCGTTGGTTTCCCCTTACACGCTCCATCGCCGCCCAGATTACTTTCCCGATCCGGAGAAGTTCGATCCGCAGCGCTTCACGCCGGAAAATGAGAAACTGCTTCCCCGCTATGCCTATATGCCTTTTGGCGCTGGTCCGCGCATCTGCATTGGAAACCATTTTGCCATGTTGGAGGGGCACCTTTTGCTGGCTGCACTCGCTCAACGGGTGACCTTTGAATTGGTAGCGGGACAGAAGGTCGTGCCTGACCCGAATGCAACGCTTACGTTGCGACCCAAGCGTGGGGTGAAGATGATTGTACGACGAAGGGACATGGGCAGGTGAGGCATCCGGGCTGAAATTGTAAGGACAAAAGCAAGAGAGTACTACCTTTGCGGGTAGCACTCTCTTGCTTTTGTCCCCATGTATTGCTTAGCTAAAGACGGTGGTAGGATCATTGGTGGGGATGGCGCTCGTCGGGGGGGTGATAGCGACAGATTCGTTGAATTTGCTCAGGTCGACGACAGAATCAAATTTGGTGGTGATGTTGGATGGGACGACAACGGTAGTAACCGTTGGCGTCAGATACTGGCCCAGCGTACTGGTGTCTGCGCTGAGATTGAATTTGAGCTCTGTACGATGGATGTAGGCTGTCGCCTCATCGATCCAGAGGTCAACAGTTGAGCTGAAGGCCTTTGTATGATCGATGATTGCGTCCAGGTTTTGCTGGCCAAGGATGTCGAGCAACTGTTGATTGTTGCTGAGGAACTGTTTCAGGGCTACCTGGTCCAGGACAATGGTGATATGGCGCAAGTTTTGGCCGTTTAAGGACTCTACGCCGTTGTCGGTGATCTTGGTATGTTGCAGCAGGCCAATCAACAACGACAAGTCGGGGTTGTTAATCCCTGAAAATGGATTATCGACATAGCCTTTGAGCGCACTTTTGTCCAGTACATACCACTGTCCTTTGGCATTCTGGATATAGACCTTTTCTCCCTGGACGATTTGGGCGAGGTTACTGGTCGTATTGGTGCCATTGGTGATGTTCTGCGTGACGTTGAATTGCATAGCCTCCTGGTTAGGTAGCGCTTCGTCCCCGGTCCCAATCAAGCTAAAAGTTCCATTGCTGACGGCAGGTGTGTTGCTGGTTGTTGGGGTTGCTGTACTTGAGGTCACCGCCTGCCCAGAGCCATTGGCTTTCAGGTCGACATGCGCGGATTTGAGCTTGCTCATGGCGGTTGAGCTATTTTGCAGCAATTGGAGGACGGTGAGGCTACTGCCACCTGTCCCGCCGATTGATGGGCTGCACGCGCTGATGATCAGCAGTATAGCTGCCAGCGCGATAAACAAGATCGTTGGTCTCTTATGTATCATTGTCAATTCTCCTTGATGTGATAAGTGAATATAAGCATAGAAAAGGATTTAAGTAGTTATAGTTCTACTTAAGTTAACGGCCCAGCGAGGTTTGAAGTTTCTATGACTCAATATAAGGGAAAAGTAACTGCCGCCTCTTCTCAACCATGTTATAATGCGCGTGAATGCGCTGGCTATTTCCACTTTCTTGTTGATAGGTGAGAATAGCCAATTGGGAGAAATGCGCTGTCCCTTCATATTTTTTTAAGCTGTTTGATTGTTGGGAAGGCCGGGTTCCATTGTTATGCTGATTACACGTGTTGAGTTGGAGAATATTAAAAGCTACCGCCAGGTCAACCTGGATTTTCGCCGCGGCACTACTGCTATCAGTGGAGTCAATGGCGCAGGTAAAACAACGGTTGTCGAGGCCATTGGTTTCGCTCTCTTCGATTTTTTGCTTTATAACCAGGCGCAGTTCGTGCGTGAGGGCGAAAAGTACGGGCGTATCGTGATCCATTTGATTGGAAGCGATGATCGTGTCTACGCTGTAGAACGGCGTTGCGGCGCGGGGGCCTACTGGTTCATCTATGACCGGGAGGCGGATTACCGTGTTGAGCAGCGAACAGATGTGTTGGATAAACTGCATGAACTCTTTGGCATTGACCGCGAACGCTCTCTAAAAGCTCTGTTCAGGGATGCTCTTGGTGTACCTCAAGGCTTTTTCACCTCTATTTTCCTGGAAGGAGCGAGCGATCGTAAGCTGAAGTTTGATGCGCTGCTGCAGATAGAAGACTACAAGAACGCGGCGGATTATTTGCTGGAGGTACAAAAAGAGTATAGAGAGCAGGTGCAGGTACAACTTTCTGAGATCCAGCGCCTGGAATTTGAGACGCGCGAGCTTGAAGATTGGCGTGGGAAATTGAAGGAATTGCGGGAAATCGATCAACAGCAGACGACGCAGATTACGCAATGGACACAGCAGCTTGAGCAGTTGGAAGTGCGTATTGATGTACTGAAAAAACAACGCGATGAATTGAGACAGTTGGAGAACCGTTTCGAAAAAAATAAGCACACCTACGAATCGACCCGGCTTCGCCTTGGGGAACGGAAGAACGAGCTTGACCTGGCACGTACGGCAACGCGGGTGGTTGAGGAGAGTCGTGCAGACTACCAGCGCTATCAAGGGGCGGAAGAACTGCTTAAGCAGCTGCGCCTGGACGCGCAGAAGCGCAATGCTCTGCGACAACAACAAAGCACCCTTTCAAGCACGCAGGCCAAGGTACAGACCACCATCGCTCACCTGAACGCTCGGCTTGAGGAGGTGGCGGCAGCCGGCAGGCGCATTGTTGAGTTGTCGCCTCACGTTGATGAACAGGTAGAACTTGAGAAACAGCGCGATGAGCTCACGCGCAAGGTGGCACAGTATGATGAGTTGGTGAAGGAGGGGAAGCGCCTGGTGCAACAGCATGCGGGCTATCTGCAGCAGCAGGAGGCTTTGCAGCAGCGGATAAACGAGATCGAGCCTTTGTTGTCGATGGCAGCACTTTTACAGGAGCGTATTGAAGCGGTCGCCCGGCTGCGTGCCCAGTTGAATGAACGAAGTTCCAGGCAGAGGTTATTAAGCGAGAAGCGCGAGCAGTTGCGCCAGAAACAGGAGGAACGCGAGACGGTTGCTACGCGTTTGCGTAAAGCGGAGAGCACGATTGCGAAAATTGAGGAGCATCGCCACGAGGCAGAGGAATTGCCCACGTTGCAACAGCGGTACGAACAGTTTTCTGAACAACGCTACAGGTTGGAAGGCAATATCGAGGGCTACATCAAGTCGCGGCAGCAATCAGCTGGTGGCTTATGTCCATTTCTGCATGAACCGTGCCTCAACATCAAACAACGCGGCGTCATCAGCCTTGAATCGTATTTTGATGGCGTAATGGCCAAAGACGAGGCGCGATTGGCTGACTTGAACGAACAGCAACGCACGGTCTCAGCACGTATGAACGTCGTGAAGAAGTATGCGGAAGCGCTGGATAAATTGGGGCAAATGGTAGAGCAGCGCGATAGTTATGTGGAGTATTTGCAGCGACTGGCTATTGAGACTGCGCGGCTGGAGCGCGAAGTCGCGTCGCTGGTGGATGACCTGGATGCTCTCAAATTGATTGATCAGCAGATCACGAGAGAAGAAGCTGCACGGAACGAAAGTCAAAAAGCGGACGAGCAGGTGCGTGGGCTGGAAGGATTGCGTATGCAGGTACAACAGTTGCAGGAGCAGGCGCAGCAGTGTGATGCACTGATACAGGAACGACGGCGGCAGACGAAAGAGCTCGGGGGCGGTAACGAGCAACTGAAACAGATCAGGTTGGAACTGGAGAGACTGAATGATCCACGCGGTCAGACAAAGGCGCAGCGCGAAATTTTCAAACAAGAGCCGGTCTACCAGCGACAACTCGAGGAGAGGCGTCAGGAACTGCAGGCGACTGAAGAGCAACTGCAGGCATTAGAGCAACAACTTACAGACTACAGCGATGTTGATGCACGTACAGGCGAGCAAGAGGCTGTGTTGCAACAGAGCTTAAGCGGGTACAAAGCGTATCTATCAAACGAACAGACGGCCCGGCTCTTACCGCAACGCGAGCAGGAATTTCTGGAGATACAGGTTGCCGCCGAACGGGAGCAGCGGGCACTTCAAGAAGCGGAGCAAGCGTATCAACAGGCAAAAGCCGCTTTCGACGAGGAAGAATTGGCGATGGTTGAGGCGGAGATCAAGGAACTGCGGAGTAAACGGAGTGACTTAGCGAAAGATATACAACTGACGAAGAGACAAATCAGCGAGTATGAGCAGAAAATCCAGAAGGCGGAAGCGTTCCTTGCCGCGTTAGAGGCGGCGCAGAAGGAGAAGGCGACGCTTGAAGAGCTGCAGCAGATGATGGAGCATTTCCGCAAACTGATCAAGGAGGCCGCTCCGCACGTCTTGAAGGCCATGTTGAGTGATATTTCAGCCGAGGCGAATCGCATCTACGGCGAGATTATGGGCGACCGCTCCGCGCAGCTCTCATGGCAGAACGATTATGAAATTATACTGCGGCGCCAGGGGGTGAACCGTACTTTCGCACAGTTGAGTGGCGGCGAGCAGATGAGCGCGGCCCTCTCGGTACGGCTTGCCTTGCTCAAGAAACTATCCACGCTCAACATTGCCTTTTTTGACGAACCCACGCAGAATATGGATGAACTGCGACGCATCAACCTGGCCGAACAGATTCGTCGCGTGCGCGGCTTCGATCAACTGATCGTCATCAGCCATGATGATACCTTTGAGCAGGGACTTGACAGCCTGATACGTTTACGCAAGGTGGATGGGGAGACGCGGCAGTTGACGGAGGATGAGGGTGTGGCGGGGGATAGGGAGCAGGAGCGGGTCCATGCTTCATAAAGGGAAACTTCACGCGGCGCTGCAACTCAAAAAAGGTCAGTTCAGCATGTATGATGGTGCGTTCAGCGAACAGTTGCAGGCGTACCGGCGCGCGCTTGAAACATTGTGCCAGCGCTATACATCGAGCCAGGACCTGGAGGATCTTTTGCCACCTGAGGGAAGTCGTTTAGCCGCGGGCGCTCGTCCCAGCATTGAATTTGACCGCTGGCTGGCCTCTGTAGATGGGGCGAGTACAAACAAGCCCCCGATTTACCCCTTTGGACGCGAGTTTGCCAATCATGAACAGGCGCGCCAGTGGGCTGAATGCATCGAGGGAATCACCACCCTGGCCGTTGATGGCAGCCAGTTACAGCCCTGGCGCGATGCCTCTATTCCTGTCGCCTTGATCCAGGTCGGCTTTTTTGCCAATCCTCATGCCTCCGGGCGGCCATATACAAAGGATGTGCGCCTGGAAGTGCTCTCGCCCGAGGAGATTATGGAGGAGTCGAAGAGTGAGAGTAGCGACCCCGACAGCTATCCATACTCCGAAATGCAGGTGACGCTGCGCCGCTATATGTTGGAGGTCGAGACGCTCTGTAACCAGATGGAGCAGTATGGCTACGCGCGGCGCAAGGGAGAGCCGGCCCACAGCCCCGTTGTCTTTTTCGATGGTTCGCTTGTGGTCTCGTTCGCCCTGACGATGCCCAGCCCTTATCGTGAGCGCTATATTGCTTCAGCTGTATCACTGCTGCGTACTTCGGAGGAGCAGAGGGTGCCTTTAATTGGTTTCGTCAATACTAGCTATGCGCGTGATGTCATTACGATGCTGAGGCGGCTAGATGCGATGCAAGATCAACCGGTATTGCGCGAGACAAAAAGGATTCATGACGCGCTGCTGTGGCAGGGACGGTTACGCTGGGGGGATCGTACACCAGCGATGATTTGTGCGCGCGGCGATGTTCTCGAAGGCTATGGGTCATATCGAGAAAGTGTAGCGTTCTGTTACCTGCAGACATCGTCGCCTCATCCTCCCGCGCGCCTGGAGTTCCCGCGCTGGATGCTCGATGATGGCGTACTGGAGCCGGTGCTGGATGTTGTGCGCGCCGAAGTGATCGCCGGAGGAAGTGGCTATCCCTATGCCATAGAGACAGCTGATGCCGTATCAGTCATTTCGATGCAGGACCGCCGGGAATTTTACGCCTATTTCCAGGAATTTGTCGAGCGGCAGGGGATGAATTTTACGTTTTCGACGAAGGCTGCGAGCAAGGGCAGGAGAAGATGAGGAGTGGCCGGTTGCCCGCATAGGAGCCAGGACGACCGCCAGGGTCGTCCCTACTATACGACGAATCGGCTTGCGAAGGTCGTGTATAGTAGAGACGGACCCTTGCGGTCGCCCTTGAGGGGAGACTTATATGTTATACTTGTCTTAGCAAAACTATTTTCTGACTGAATGTTCTGTCCTAGAGAGTGTCTATGTCTCACTCAACGAAATACGTGATTACCTGTCCCTGTGGAATGGTGTTTCATAGCAGGGTTTACGAATATGTGAATACCAGGCAGGATCCGCAGTTGCGCTATGCTGTGCTGGCTGGTTCGCTGAATGTCTCCACCTGTCCAAACTGTGGCAGGCGCGCTATGCACGTTCGTCCCTTCATCTACTCTGATCCCGAGCATTCCCTGCTGGTCTATGTTGATCCTTCCTCTGACATATCAGAAGAGGCGCAACGGTTGACGCTGGAGAAACTACGTGCTGTACATCAAGAGGTTGGGATAGAAGTCAATTACCGCTTCCCTCACGAGGAAAAGTTGCGCGGCGGAGAACGTGGGAGGGGCGTCATTACTTATGAGAGACAGCAGGGTAAAGAGACCAGCGCTCCACCTCTGCATGTCGTCTTCGGCCTTGATCAACTGCAGGAGCTCATCAATGCTTCATTGAGACAGCAGGAGCGGCTGGGAAGGCTGGCTCTGAGAACGCATAGCCACCGGGAAGCAGAACGAGGGCAGTTGCTGGATATCGCCAGGAAGTTTGCCTCTGAAATGCAATGCCAGGTGGACGTGGAGATTTTGCCTGCTGAATATACGGTCTGGCTCTACGGTTCGCGGCGACAGATTGGGGCAATTATGCGTGAATTGACGCCGCAAGGATAGCAATAATGATCAGTATTGGTGTACTTACCATCAGCGATAGTGGCGCAAAAGGCGCCCGGGAAGATACCAGCGGCGAACGTATTCGCGCGATGGTCACGCAGTTGTCAGGGGCGGTCTTAAGTGCAGGGGCCATCATTCCCGACGAGCGCGATCAGATCGAGGCGACGTTGCGTGAATGGAGCGATGAAAAGCAGGTGAACCTCATTCTCACGACGGGTGGCACCGGGCTGGCGCCGCGTGATGTGACGCCAGAAGCGACAAAGGCGGTTATTGAACGTGAAGCTCCCGGTATTGCCGAAGCCATGCGCGCCTTCAGCCTCCAGCAAACTCCTTTTGGAATGCTTTCGCGAGGTGTCGCGGGAACACGAGGGCATACATTGATTATCAACCTGCCAGGCAGCCCTAAAGCAGTACAGGAGTGCCTGGAATGCATTCTCCCCGTTCTGCCCCACGCGGTCAATCTGCTGACAGAAGGTCCCAGAGAGCATTGACCGTGCCTGGAACACATTTGTATCACGGCCACAGCGACAACGTATTTGCCGTGGCCTGGTCGCCTGATGGTCAATATATCGCTTCCGGTTCACGAGATACCACCGTGCGCCTCTGGCATGCCGCGACCGGGACATGCGAATATATCTATCGCGGGCATTCCTATAGCCTGCTTTCTGTCGCCTGGTCGCCGGATGGGCGGCGTGTGGCTTCAGGGGATACCGGCGGTACGGTGCGCGTATGGGATGCCTTGAGCGGCGAAGAAATCGTTGTCTACCGTGGTCATCGCCGCTTTGTACGCAGCGTGGCCTGGTCACCGGACGGTGGGTCTATTGTCTCCGGGGGAGATTTCGGTGATAGTACGGTACAGGTCTGGGACGCTACTACAGGGCAGGTACGGTATATACATGACGGACAATACCGGAATTTCGCTGCGCGGTGGTCGCCTGATGGTTCACGCATCGCGGCAGCCAATTTTGACGGTACAGTGCATGTCTGGGAGGCCATCTCGGGTCACGATATCTTGATTTATGATTGGCATGCCGGCCCTGTCTACACTGTTGCGTGGTCACCAGATGGGAAGTCTATTGTCTCAGGCGGCCAGCACGCTACTGTGACGGTGTGGGATGCTGCTACAGGCAATGCCCTTTGTTTTTATGATGGACATCATGGCTCCGTGAAGGCCGTGGGATGGTCGCCTGGAGGCGTGAACATTGCCTCTGGGGGTGATGATGCAACGGTACAGGTCTGGAATGGCATGACAGGTGAGCTTGTCACGATGTATAAGGGTCACACCAGGTGGGTGCGATCGCTCGATTGGTCGCCAGATGGCGAGTTTATTGCCTCGGCAAGCGATAAGGATGTGCATGTGTGGCGCGTGAAATGATGTAGGGGCGCAATTCATTGCGCCCTGGAGATATGGGCAGGCCCCCAATTGGGCGCAATGAATTGCGCCCCTACAATGGGAGGCCCTGTTTCCCGAGCTCACCTAGCATACAGGATATCTCGCCAAGATGGATGGAACAATGAGTGATGCAGACCTGGCCGATGGCCTGGAGGGCGGGCATGCTACCAACTGGCTTGACGGTTACTGTGCATTCTGAGAGTGCTGCGCCACCATCCGTGATCCCCGCGAGATACTCTTCGTACTCCTGCCAGACCGCTTCAACATACTGCATAAATAGCCCCGGGTCGGTGATGTGGAATGCACGAGCTTCCTCTGTCAGCATACCAGTTCCCTGTACCCGTGGAGGAAGTCCCAGGCGTTCGGACCAGTTTCCTTCATTCCATAGCGGTGGCCGCTGCTGCAAAATAAAGCGTAGAATGTTGTCCTCGGTGCGCACGCAGTGCCAGACAAGGAAGGCAATGCTGTTGCTTTTACCCTGGGGCTTGTAGTGCCATTCTTCAAGGGTAAGGTCGCTGACGTCTGCTCGCATCCAACTATGTAAGCGTTTTTGCTCCATGAGAAAGAAGTCGATGATGTTCATGTGAATCCTTTCAGATGCAAATCTTCTACAGCCTCTCTGTTGTAATTTTCCAGTTAATTCTATCACGGTATGTAGCTGGACAACACGTAGCTATTCGGCCTCGGTTTGTGACTTTGATGCCTCGATACCTGTGACAGGGCTGGCCGCAATATCTTTCCAGGGAATGCTGACGGGCGAGTCGAGATCGCGCAGGTGGAAGGCATCGTTGTAGCGCTCGAGAATCCAGGCCTCGGGTATATGCAACTCCTCGAACAAGTCGAGCGGTTCTTTGTACCAGTGCGTAATCGAGGTATTGTGGGTTTCGAAAAATATTGGTGGAAATTGTAAGCTGCTCAAGCCAAAAAACAGGAGAAATGAGCTATCCACGATGCCACCATGGCAGACGATGACGATGGTTTTGCCTTCATGCTCGTGAGTTATACGATTAAGAGCCGTCCCTGCTCGCAACGCGAATTCTACCCAGGTCTCAGCACCTGGCGCTATACGAAAAAAGGGTTTCTGCTCAAATGTGACGGCGCCGAACTTTGCTCGAAATTCCCTTTCGCTCATATACAAAGCTTCGCCCGGGCGTTCTTCCTGCACTTCATCATCAAAGATGATGGGTAATCCAAGGGCGGGAGCGATGATTTCAGCTGTTTGTTTGGCGCGCAGCATCGTACTGGAGATTAAGATATCAGCGGCGATTTCGCCAGAGGCGGCGAGGCGATCCCTGAGACGTTCGGCCTGCTTGACACCAAGGGGTGAGAGCCCCGGGTCTCCGGTTGTCTGCTGGACGACGCTGATAGCCTGTCCATGACGAATAAAATAAAGGTGGGTCATGTAAACAGCTCTTGTCTGGAGGAGTATTCTTTTAGCATCTGGCGGTGTATCTCTACCAATCGTTGATGATTCCTTAATGCTCTGCAATAAATTTGCCGGTCTATTTGGACTTGTTGTCCTCGTCTGCTGCGCTGACTATCCAGCACCGCTCGGTAAAGGGCCTGCGCTGTTCGAAAGTGATCCATCAAGGCCTGATAATGGTCCATTACAGATCGATGATGATCCATCATTACCTGGTGGTCTACCAGGGATTGTTGATGGTCCATGATGACCTGGTAGTGGTCTTGTAGCGGTTGATAATTGCACAGGCCCATTGAGCTTTCAGGCTCAAAACAGAGGGTCTGCTCAAGGATTTCTTCTAGTTTCTCCATGATTTCCCTTCCCTTCCCTTTCCAGACTGCGCAAGAAATACACATTCTTCTGCCTTTTGGTGCTTTGTGTAATCTGATTTTCGCAACGCGCTAAAAGGCGATCAGGGGAGATATTCCGGACATAATCCCCTTGTTGATAGTAGGGTCATGACAGAATTGCATCTGTTTGTCTACCACATGGATACGCTTGTGCTAAATATACGCTATGCGTATCTAAAGGTCAATCAAGCAAGAACTGGATGCTCTGTTCTAAGAGAACAATGACGACCTCTCAAGCCGTGATGTGCTGGTGATAAAAAAACCCTCTGTTGTGATAGCCATGTGATGTGTGTGCTTTATCCTAAAGATGTCGGATGAAAGAAAAAGGCATCCGCAGAGCAAGAGCCTCACGCGATAGTGAGACACAAGCATACCCTTTGAGAGGAGCAATAAATCATGAGTATAACCCAGATTAAACCGAAAGAAGTAATACAAATCCCCGAGCCCCCCATTGCACGGTTCCTGTTCGCTGACACACGTATGGCCTGGCTGTGGTTGATCGTTCGTCTCTATGTGGGCTATGAATGGCTCACAGCCGGATTGGATAAGTTGACCGGCTACTCCTACACCTTTGACGCCTTTGGTCAAAAAGCTGGAAGCCCCTGGGTCTTTGGCGCCCACGATGGTGCCGCTATTAAAGGATTTGTAGCGGGTGCATTGGCGCAAACGGGTGGCGCGCACCCGGCTGTCCAGGGCTGGTATGGCGCCTTCCTGCAGAATGTTGTCTTACCGAACGCCACGGTATTTGCCTATATGGTCACCTTTGGCGAAATCCTGATTGGCCTCGGGTTGATCTTTGGCTGCCTGACGGGTATAGCGGCCTTCTTTGGAGTGTTCATGAACCTGAACTTCCTGCTGGCCGGTGCGGTAAGCATCAACCCGGTGATCGGAGTGCTGGCAATGTTCGTGGTGATAGCCTGGCGTATTGCGGGGTACTGGGGCATCGATCGGTATCTCCTGCCGCTGCTAGGAACCCCCTGGACAGGTTCGCTGAGGCATAAGGAGATGCCGAAGGCCAAAGTAAGCCCAGCGACGAGTTAGCGACATGAAGCGTTTGTAAGATGGGATGGATGATGGGGAGAATAGATGGCGGGGAGGTCTCAGAATTTGAGACCTCTCCGCTGCTTTGTGGGGACTTTGAGATCAGAGAACCATCGATTAACATGTTCATTTGCTAATGAAAAGCTTGCCACCACACTTGGAGGGAAACAAGCTGCCTTGGATAGCCAGCACCTGTAGAGATAGGCCCAAAAAATAATGGCCTCCAACGTCTATCTGGTAAAGAAAGTGAGTGAGCGCTCTGCTCTGGGTCTCTGTGCCTCTCTCTGTTCGCCCATCTCCTGAAAGGAGTACATGCGATGAAGCGTGACGATACCTTTTCTGACAATGGAGCACCTCCCACACCGGCTCCTGAACATGGCGGTGACAGTGAAGGCTATGGACTCTCATCACCTCCCATAACGGCTCAAGACACACTATCCTCGGCTCATCTACCCAGGATAGAACGGCGACTTACGTCTCATCGCCGCATGTGGCTTCTACTGGTAGCAATGGTGGTGGTTGTGCTTGTCGCGATGGCCGGAGGGTATGGTGTCTTTCGTGCTGTCTCGCAGCCCTCTCGTCAGGCATCTTCTGCCTTCCAGGTGACTCATTGTCCTTTTGCTCTGGGCGCAGCGCTTGTCGAGGGACAGAACGTCAGGTGCGGCTTCCTGAGCGTACCTGAAGACCGCAGCCACGTGCGGGGTCCCACCATCCGACTGGCGGTCGCGATTTTCAAGACACCCAGTTCCCACCCAGCCCCTGACCCAGTACTCGTTTTAGGTGGAGGCCCGGGTGATGCCCTGCTGGAGACAATGGGACCGACGTACAATGCAGGAAACCTCCTCTCAAATCGAGACCTGATCCTGTTGGATCAGCGCGGTGCTGGTTACTCGCAGCCCTCGCTGCGCTGCATCGAGAACGAGACGCCGCGGGCGTGTCACGACCGCTTGCTAAAGTCGGGCATCAATCTGAACGCCTATACGACACTGGAAAATGCTGCTGATGTGCATGATCTGATACAAACACTGGGGTACCGTCAGGTCAATCTGGAAGGTGCTTCCTATGGCACACGACTGGCGCTGACAGTCATGCGCCTGTACCCGGCTGATCTGCGCAGTGTGGTGCTCAAGGCGGTCCTCCCTCCTCAAGTGAATGCTTTGACCAGCCTACCTCAAGCAACCATCAGAGCCTTTGATGTCCTCTTCCAGGGGTGCTCAGCTGACTCTTCCTGCAATGCGACCTACCCGCACCTGCAAGCCGTTTTCTATCAGCTGGTCGCTGACCTGAACACCACACCGATCTCCTTCAAGACAGCTCTCCAAACAGGCACAAGTGTCACCGTGCACTTCACGGGCAACGATCTTGTGCTGTGGTTGCGACGATCGTTGTACGCTACAGGATTCATTCCTCAGTTACCAGCCGTGATCTTCCAAATACGCCAGCATGACTACGCGCAACTCGCTTCCATCTATGGCAACTTCATCGACGACACCATGAGCTGGGGACTGTTCTACTCGGTGATATGCGGCGAAGATGCGGCTTTCACCACGCAGCACGCCCTAAAGACATCCGTCCAGGGACTTCCGCCTCAAGCCCAGCCTGCACTACTCGACTTGAGCATGTCCCTGTTCTCTGTCTGTCAGTTCTGGGGGATGAGTCCTGTTCCTGTAGTACAGAAGGAGCCGGTCAGGAGCACCATTCCGACGTTGATCTTGCAAGGGGAGTATGATCCAGCGACTCCGCCAGCCAACGGGATGCTGGCAGCCCAGACGCTGAGCAGGAGTTACTTCTTCCTGTTGCCAGGAGTGGGCCACTTTATACATTCTCCCACCAGCACTTGTCCTGACGCCATCCCAGAGGCTTTCAGGGACCACCCAACAGAGAAACCGGACACAAGCTGCATCAACAGCATGTTTGAACCGGTCTTTACGTGATCGCGCTCTGTGGAGAGGAGCACAAGCACAGGAGACTCCAACCAAAGATCAATACATGGACAAAGAGCAACGCCGTGCAGCCAAAACCCAACTGGTGGCTGGGATGCAAGTGGGCCACTCCTGGCAAACAGCCACAACTAAAGCAGGGTTACCAATCAACCGGTCGGCAATCGGCTCTAGAGCGAGACGGCGCTGCAAGATGGACGACATGGCCAGGATTTCGCGCCACAACTAGCTACTGCACATTTACACGTAGCCATCCTGCTTGCGCTGTCTACGTGTAAATGCGCAAGTTGTCTACTGGAGTGAAACTCTGGTTTTGTGATTTAAGTCGATAGCTACATGGGTTTGTGTAGCTTGTGGTGCGGTTTCTCCATGGAACCTTTTGCAAGTTATGGAGAAGCAATGCCTGTTTTTGGCTCGACTATCGGTTTTTCTGATGGTCGAGCTTTTTTTGTCGTTCTGTTGATGTCGCTTCTTATTGCCCTTTTTCGCCTTCCAGAGCGTGTTTATACGTTTTGTTACCACATTACACCTATCCCAGGGGAAAAGATTTAACAGAAATTTAACCTATCCATAAAGCATAGTTAATTGATGGGTGGTACGGTATGGTTGTGGCGGCGAAAGGAATATTTAATTGCTTGTTGTCCACCTTGAATGAGAAAAAACTTCAAGAATGTAACAAATGTGGCTGTTTTTTAGTAGGAGGACTTATGTCAAAACAATTGCGTGTGACTCTTGTAGTAGGAGTGGCGATCGCGATCAGTCTGTTTGTTTCCGCCTGTGGTGGTAATCCAAGCACCACTCCTGCAAATGGTGGCACCACTCCCACAAGTGGCGGTTCGACCGCGTCTAAGGGTCTCGGTACTCCGGGTCAATATACTTGCGTGCAGGGTAGTATTACTGCAAGTGGCTCAACTGCCCTTGCGCCACTGGTTCAGGCCGTGGCCAAAGATTATGAAACTAAGTGCAGCAGCGCGTCAATTACGGTAAACCTTGGTGGAAGTAAGACCGGCCTGAGCCAGGTAGAATCAGGCGCCGTGCAGATCGGCAACTCTGATGTCTTTGCCTCGAAAACTCAGAGCGACCTGGTTGATCACCAGGTTTCGGTGGTCATCTTCGCCATTGGCATAAACAGCAAGGTTACGGGAGTAACGAATCTCACGACCACCCAGATTAAAGGCATCTATAGTGGCAGTATTAAAAACTGGAACCAGGTAGGGGGACCGAATCTTCCCATCGTTGTGATTAGCCGCCCTGCCAGCTCTGGCACGCGCGCTACTTTCCAGCAGTACGTTCTCGGAGGGCCGGAGACTATCAAAGGACCCTCTAATCTGACAACTGACAGCACAGGTACGGTTATTCAGAACATCAAGTCGACAGATGGCGCCATTGGGTATGCTGCCCTGGGCCCAGCAAAAAAGGCCGACCTCACTTTGGTCTCTGTCGATGGCAACGCGCCCATGCCAGAACTCGTCAAGAACAACACCTACAAGTTCTGGAACATTGAGCACATGTTTACAAAGGGTAAGCCCAGGGATCTTGCCCAGGCGCTGATCGACTACATGTTGAGCCCTCAAGGGAAGATGGAGGCAGCCACACTTAGCTTCATTCCTCTGTCTGACATGAGTTCAGATGCGATACAAGCTCACCAACCCACGAGCTAAGAGCGAATGGCAAGTGGCTTGCTAAATTGACGCAGTGTACTGCGCCCATTCAGTGTAAAACAACACATGGGGAGCAGTACACAGGCGTTTACTGGCAATATGTGTGGTATTAGGAAGGAGGAGCAAGCAATGCGAGTGGCGCACGTATCTGATCAAGTGGCTCGCGTCGTGTTTTTAGTTTGCGCTATACTACTGGTTTTAATTATGCTGGGTGTTTTCATCATTATAGGTTCAAGCGCATTTCGTATCTTTTTCGAGGGGGCCACTGTTAAGGGTTTCTTCTTTGGTACATTCTGGGACCCCACGGGTACAGCTGATCCTAGTGGGAACGGTACCCCCAGCTATGGAGCCGGTGGGCTTATCCTGGGATCAATCATCACCACGGTGTTGTCGGTAATCATCGCTTCTCCGCTTTCCATCGGGCTGGCACTGCTTTTTACCGAGGCCGCTCCAAAGTGGCTCACAAACCTCTTGCAGCCGCTGATAGAAATCTTTACAGGTATGCCATCCGTCGTGATTGGCTTTCTGGGTCTGGTTGTGCTGGTGCCATTTCTGCGAGTGGTAGCAGCCCCTATTACTGGTAACTCGGCTGTTGGCGGCTTTGGTTGGGCGGCAGCGACGCTTGTGCTGGTCGTGATGATCATGCCTACGATCATCAGTATCTCTATAGATGCACTGCGGGCGGTGCCAGGTAGCATTCGTGAGGCAAGCCTGGCCCTTGGATCAACGCGCTGGCAGATGATGAAAAACGCGGTCATTCCTGCAGCTATGGCTGGCTTAGGAACTGCTGTCGTGCTTGGTATGGCACGCGCTATCGGTGAAACGCTAGCAGTTGCCCTTGTGCTTGGTGGTTCACAGGTGCCCGATAAGATCTTCAGTCTGCAGGCTTTTTTTGGACCCAACGTGAACATTACCCAGCAAATCGCGCAAGACTTTGGCGAGACATTAGGCGCTGCCCGCGATGCCTACTGGACCCTTGCTGGTGTCCTGCTGGTTATCTCGTTCATCTTTATCTGCATCAGTCGCTATATGATTAGTAGGAGTGCGTATCAATGAGTATGCAGCAGATGACCCAGCCAGCTTCCTCGCAAGCGGGCATCGAGCGCGCGCGACAGCAGGCACAGGTGGTGCGGCGGTTACATACAAACAACACGATCGCCATCGGTGTTCTCTGGGCGATTACCGTCATCGTCACGGTGCTCTTTATTGCGATCATTGTGTATCTACTTATACAGGGTGCCCCTGCTTTACTCAGCCTAGGCTTTTACGGCACCGGCGCCACCGGTATTGCGGCAGAACTGTTCAATACGTTCTACATTCTTATTCTGACTGAAGTGATTCTGTTCCCTATCTCACTGGGAGCGGCCATTTATCTGATCGAATATGCCCACCAGGGCCAATTGGTGACGATTATTCACTTCGCGGCAGAGACACTGGCAGGTGTTCCTTCAATCGTGCTCGGCCTCTTCGGCTTTGCGGCCTTTGCCGTTTACGGTGGCTTTGGTATTAGCCGCCTTGCCGGTGCGCTCACCTTGCTTTGTTTGAACTTCCCGCAGGCTTTGCGTCTCTTTGAAGCAGCCCTGGAATCGGTGCCTGTCGACCTTCGTGAAGGCAGCCTGGCGCTGGGTGCCAGCAAGTGGCATGCAGTTCGCACCGTCGTCCTGCCTTCCGCACTGCCTGGCCTTATCACCGGCCTTATTCTTACTGCCGGTAAGATCACCGGCGAGGCGGCTGCGCTGCTCTTCACGATGGGCTTGTTCAACCCGGTGAATGTCTTTACGCTGAACCCGCTGATTGCCAGCGATACCCTTACCACGCGCCTGTACTTTCTCAAAGGGCCGGGTGCGGGTAGTTCAAGCTTGTCATTCAGCCAGGAGTCGATCCTTGCGGCTGGCATTGCAGCGGTGCTTATCTTGATCTTGTTGATTATTAACATTAGTGCTCGTAGTATTGGTCGTCTCATTGAGCGACGATTAACTGCTGCTTAGTCGATCAATCGTCGGGATATCTGAGTATGTGCACCCGGTCTTCGTACTGTATTGCATGCAAAGCGCACTGTCTTGCGCACCTATAGCATAACCTGCTAGAATCGAGGTAGAACTACTATGAATGTTTCAGCAGATAAACATGATTCGCAAAGTACGCACGGGGACGGAAGTCCTTTCTTTCCCGAAGGTGCGAATATATTTTCTCGTAAAGTTGCGCGAAGTGGGCATATCTCCTTTGAAGGTCGCCCATACTTTATCAGCAAGGCTCTTGCAGGCCGCTATATTCGTTTAGTCGTGCTGGCGGATCGCCTCATCGTTGATGCATCCATTCCCTTACACAAAGAGTATCCACTCGCATAGAGGAGACTGAAAAACATCATGTGCGCAGCATGTACAGATAGACGGGTTTACATAGGAGAGGAGGTCCAATGGAGACCGGCATCAATAGGCCACAGAAACACCAGGGATCAGGGGCACCGCTTACAGGAGCCCAGATGGGTGATGCCAACCCACCATCAGGTGAAAGAATGAACGAACCTGTCCAGCAAGCGCAATCTGGTTCACCCGCGGAACAGGTAGGTGGCGCAGATCCGCGTAAAAATCTCAAGCCAGATGCGCAGACGAAGATAGATATCCGGCACCTGAATTTTTTCTACGGTTCTAAACAGGCACTCACCGATGTCTCGCTGCCGATACGCGAACGTCAAGTTACAGCGCTGATTGGGCCTTCGGGCTGCGGCAAGTCGACCTTCCTGCGCACGCTCAACCGCATGAATGACCTAATACCCAATACCCGAACCGAGGGTGAGGCCATCTTCGAAGGAGAAAATATCTACAGCAAAAGCACAGATGTAGTGCTGCTGCGCCAGCGTATCGGGATGGTCTTTCAGCGCCCCAATCCATTTCCCAAGTCAATCTTCGACAACATTGCCTATGGCCTGCGCATCCAGCATACATCCGGCAAGCAGCTCCATGAAATAGTCGAGCAGAGCCTGGTAGATGCTGCGCTTTGGGATGAGGTCAAGGACCGCCTGAACACTTCGGCCCTGGGCCTGTCGGGTGGCCAGCAACAGCGACTGTGTATCGCGCGCGCCCTGGCCGTTAAGCCAGATGTGTTGCTGATGGATGAGCCCGCGTCAGCGCTCGATCCTATTGCAACGTTGAAGATCGAGGAATTGATCACAGAGCTCAGTGCAAATTATACGATTGTCATCGTGACACATAACATGCAACAAGCGGCACGTGTTTCGCAATATACTGGTTTCTTCCTTTCGCGTGAGGAATACAAAGGCCGGCTTATTGAGTACGGTCCAACTGTTGAAATCTTTGAGCACTCAAAGAGGAAAGAGACCGAGGATTACGTCAGTGGCCGCTTTGGTTAATAGAAACAGGTACTACGGGAGGGGAGTTAGCTGTGGTGCGAAAAATATTAGTTGTTGACGATGAGCCAGTTTTAGTAGAGACGATTGCCTACAACCTGGAGCAGGCAGGATACCAGGTTTTTACCGCGGCGGATGGTACAAGTGCCCTGCAAGCGGCAAGTCGCGAGGTGCCAGATCTGATCATCCTGGATATTATGCTGCCGGAGATGGATGGGTTAGAGGTTTGCCGACTCTTGCGTCGTGAGAGTAGCACCGCTACCACGCCAATTATGATGCTCACTGCAAAAAGCGATGAAATTGATAAAGTAGTCGGCCTGGAGGTTGGGGCCGATGATTACGTGACGAAACCCTTCGGCCGGCGTGAATTGCTGGCGCGTGTTCGCGCCTTGCTGCGCCGTAAAGATTATCCTCCTCACGAAGCTGAAAAATCCGAACAGGAGACGACCAACGAGGTCCCGCGAGCCAATCGCGAACTGGTGGCAGGCCCCCTGCGTATCGACCTGGCTGGTCGCCGTGTCAACTGCCGGGGACAGGAGTTGGAGCTACAGCCCAAACAGTTCGAATTGTTGACCTATCTCGTGCGTAACCGGGGGACGGTTTTGACGCGCGACCAATTGCTCCATAACGTGTGGGGCTATGATTACGCAGGAGATACGCGCACGGTTGATGTGCATGTGCGCTGGCTGCGTGAAAAGTTGGAAGAGGACCCGGCCAATCCACGCCTGATCCAGACCGTACGCGGCGTCGGCTATTGCTTCAGGTGGTAAATGCGAATATAAATGTGTGGGAATGAACGCCCCTACATTTGATAACAACATACAGAATTCGTCTTTAAAAGTGATGATAGATGGTACAATTATGATCAGGTAATGAATAAAAAGGCCCTTGTTCAGGAGAAAAAATCATGCCATTTCTAGGAGTAGATATTATACCTGCCGCTATAACCATTTTTTGGATATGGATGCTCGTCGACTGCTTCACAAATACAAGGATCAGAGGCGGTAGTAAAATATTTTGGCTGCTGCTCATCTTCTTTACCCACATAGTCGGCGCGTTGATATACTTCTTTATGGTGTGTACGCAAAGGAACCCGGTTACTGCCTTCACCTACTATTACCAGGTAATTGCCAACTTTGTGAAACAAAGTGGACCACAGCAAGCTCCGCCACCACCCTCGTATCATAACTACCAGCAAGGGTACCACGCACAACAGCCATATCAGGCAGAAGGGCAACAGCAGCCGGCCGCGTACAGGCAACAGGAGCAGCCGCTTTACACGCCGCCAAAAGCTGAGTATGAAGAGCCACTGACCATCACGTATCCAGAGATGCCGCAGCAGAAGCAGCAGTGAGAGCTTGCTTAAGAGTGCCAGGACGGAGCTTCCTGTCTCATGTGGTATGATGAGAGTACATTACGTATGTTCGTTCTTTCCTCGTAAAGGAGCCAAACTTGTCGCGCTTGAATATTCCAGTTACCCTTTCCCCTGATGCATCTATCGATTTACATATGCACACCAACTTCAGCGATGGCCGCTGGCCAGCTCAACAGCTCATAGATTATCTTGCCAATGAAGGCTTTGACCTTGTCTCTGTGACCGATCATGATCGTGTTGATACGATTGCCGGTATCCAGGAACTTGCCGCCGGAAAGATCTTGCCTGTTCTTGCCGGGGTGGAGATGAGTACCGATTGGAACGGCAAAATGGGCCATATGCTCTGTTATGGCTTTGATCCGGAAGACAATTTTTTACGCGATATCACCGAGTCTGTCGTGCGTTTGCAGCTGGAAAATACCTACGCGGTACATGACGAGCTGTTGCGCCGTGGCTTCTCATTTCCCCGCGAAGAGGAAGTGCTTGCCGAAAATGGCGGCAAGTTACGTAGACCTGCGGACAATGGCCGCCTGTTGCGTGAACATGGATACGTGGCAGATTGGCAGACCTCGCTGAGGATGATACGCGAGGCTGGTTTCCGCACAATCATGGCTGATATGGCGCAGACGGTGGAGGCGGCGCACCGCAGTGGGGCGGTTTGTTTGATTGCTCACCCGGGCCGTCGTGAGCAGAACTTCACCTTCTATGACGCGGACCTGCTGGATCAGCTGCGCGCCGAGATACCAATTGACGGCATTGAGGTCTACCATCCCTACCACAGTCCCGAAATCGTCAAAACCTACCTGGAATATGTGCACAAGCATCATTTACTGCTCAGCACAGGCTCTGACTCGCACAGTATCCCAGGCCGCATGCCTGTCAAACATCGCGCTGAGATCAGTCAGCGATTACTCGAGCGGGTAGGTGTCCAGGTGAAATAATGAATGCAATGAGACATCGCGAGATTTACCGATAGGCTTAGGAAGCGGCTGCATACCCGTAGGGGCGGGGGAAGGGTTGTGTGGGGTGGGGACGCTTGCGTCGCCCCCATAGGCATTAAGTTAAGGAAGACCCCCGCGAGTTGGTCTTGCCACGCTGCTTGGACGATGCCCACCCCTTGCCCGCCGGCCAGCGCCGAACCTGATCGCGGTGCCGACCCTTGGGGTACTGCCGACGCTTGCCTCCCAGCACCGGCGCTCCCTCCAGCCGCTGGGCTGTACTGGGAAACTGCTTGCGCTTCTCGAGCCGACAGCCCGAACGCATACTGCGCAGGATCCCCCTGACGTGCGCCTCCAGGTTCCCTTCCCACAAGCCGACCATCAGCCGATTGGCTTCCCGCCGCACCACTTGCGCCGCTTTGACGAGGCTGCGCTGCGGGTCCTGCCAACAGCCCGCCTCGATCAACCAGTGCTGGATCAGCATCGCCGCCAGCTTGGCATAGATCTCACACACGATGCGCCAACGCTTCTTCGAGCGCCATTCGTCGATCAGGCCGTCCTCTTTCCACAGGCGAAAGAGTCGTTCGATCTGCCACCTCACCGTCAGCACCACCAGGCTTTCCTCCAGGCTGAGCAGGCGGCGGGGCACATTGCTCACCACGATCGTCCATCCTGCCAGGTAGAGCGCCTCCTGGGAGGGCTCATGCCCATGCGCTTGCGCCTCTTCACGGATGCGCTTGCGGCGCTGCTCAGCCACCTCTTTGGGCACGCGGTGCAGGATCAGGCGTGCTGGCACCCGTGCCTGCTTGCCCACCAGGACCCCCAGTTCTCCAGCTGCTCCCTCCTGCTGCGGCAAGATGCCACGCAGTTCGAGTTGATGTCCCGCCCGGTTGGAGAGTCGGGTGCCCACTGGCAGGCGCATGAGGGAAGAGCGCTTGTGTCCGTCGCGGCGCTGAGACAAGCGCTGCAAGCGCCAGAGCGCGAAGAAGGCCAGGTCCCCCAGATACAAGCCTCCCGCTGGCACCTCCTCGTCGTTGAAGGGACTCTTGCCATCGGCGTGCCGCCCTGGGGTGAGCAGCGGCCCACGCAGGGCTCCCGTCAGCACGTTCCAGCGCACAAACAGCTTGAGCATGGCCCGACTGCTGCCAGTGCTGCCTCCACATCCGCGCCAGAGCTCGGCCAACTCATCGGGCAAGCTGATCGTACGACTATCTTCCACGATGACGGCCGTGAAGCGTTTGAGCAGGGCGACCGGGGCCGCATCCGCTTCCAGGCGCACCTGCGTAAGCCGCTGCAAGAGGCGCTCCAGAAAGGCGACCGCTTCGGGAGGAAAGCGCTGGCACCAGCCACTGGAAGTGATCTCCACTTCGCGCCGCTGGGCGATCTGCGTCATGCCGTCCAAGGTCACCTCCGGGTCCTGCAACCAGCCGAAGATGAGCGTTTGGGCAAAGTCGGCTCCGCTGATGCGGCGTTCCCGTTGAATGAAGCCGGTTTCCTTGGCCAGCTCGTTGGCTTCCTCTTCCAAGATCTGTCGCAAGGTCTGGGTCAACTGTGTTACACTGATCATGGCTCCTCCATCACGTTTCATTCAAGAATGGGTTTTTTCATGATGGCACATGGAGCTTTTTGTTGTCATCCCTCCTTAACTTCATGCCTATGGGGGACGCTTGCGTCGCCCCGGCAGGAGGGGGAAGGCACCATAAGCGCGAACTTAAGGGGCCAGGGCGATCCCTTGCGGTCGCCCTGGCCCCTTAAGTTCGCCCCTCTGGGGAAGGCACTCATGGGACCAGGACGAGGGCGACTCATTTTAAGTACCAGTCGGTTGTTGTGATGCCTTGCGGGTAATACACTGTTTTTTGCACCAAGCCGCCAGGATTGGAGAAATCGGTGATTGGCTTGCCTTGTTCGGCTAGGAGCATACTATCGTGCCAGATAGGCGCAGCTCCATCGACGCCCGTCACGTTGATCATGGGTGAATTGTCGTTGTTGCCAGCCCAGACACCCATGACGTAATCGGTGGTATAGCCCACCGTCCAGTTATCTTTGAAATCGCTGGACGTGCCGGTCTTGGCGGCAGCGGGACGGACGATACCGCGATTGCCCGCATAACACTGCTCGCGGCTGTTCGAGTAGAGCTGCAGGACGTTGCAATCAAAGAACTCGTAGAGGCGCGATTTGTTGTCGCTGAGCACATTGGTCATCATGTACGCGACTTGCTTACTGATGACGCGTTTGCCCACTGGCGCAAAATGGTAGATTACGTGTCCCTGTGTATCAGTAACGGTATCGATGGCATGTGCCGGAACTCGTACGCCACCATTGGCAAAGACGCCGAAGGCGGAGGTCTGATCGAGCAGGTGAATGCCGAGGGTGCCGAGCACCATCGTGTAATTGGGCGTGCCCGTGTAGCTGCTAATGCCCATCGCTTGCGCAGTGTGCAAGGACTCATCGACGCCTGTTTGCATGAGCAGCTTGACTGCCGGCACGTTAAACGAGTTTTGCAGGGCGTAGCGGAAAGAGATCAGACCATGAAAGCGTAGATCGTAGTTACTCGGCGAGTAGGACGGCAGCCCGCAGCACATTTGTACTGTCAGGGGTGTATCGTATACCGGCATTCCGGGACTGATGCCTTTGGCGAAGGCTGTAGCGTAGATGAAGGGCTTAAACGATGATCCCGGTTGGCGGTAGCCCTGCGAGGCCACGTCAAAGGCACCGTAGCGCGGATTGTTGGGGTCGATGTTGCCAAGCAGGGTGCGAATGTCGCCATTGTGGAAGTCGATCAGAACGGCGGCGGCATCGGACATATTATGCGCGCGGGCCAGCTCGGCAATGTGTTTCTGGGCGATCTTCAATATCTGATTCTGTAGTGGCAGATCCAGCGTCGTTGAGACCATCAGACCTGAACGCGAGAGATCAACGGTTTTTACATGGAGGTCGGTTGCCAGCTCATTCAGCGCGTAAGTGATGAAGTGCTTTGCCAGGCTGTTGTTATGAATAACTCCATGATGCAGGAAATTGCGTTGTTGTATTTCAACGAGGGCGGACTCTTCCTGGAAAGGAGTGATGTATCCCTGCAAGCGCATTTGCAGAAGGACATCCTTTGTGCGTTGAAAGGAGGCATGAGGATGCAAAAATGGGTCACGCAGGCTGGGATTGCTGGGGATACCGGCAAGTGTTGCCGCCTGGGCAATGTCGAGCTGCGAGGCGGCGGTAGCCGTTGGGGTATCCTTTAAGTTAAAGTAGGTAAATGCTGCTGCTTCGGCTCCATAGGCCTGTTCACCATAATAGATGGTGTTCAGGTACATTGAGAGTACCTGCTGCTTGGTAAATTGTCTTGTTATATCTGGAGCCAGGATGATCTCCTGGAGTTTGCGTATCGCCGTGTCCTGGTTGCCGACGATGGCGTTTTTGATTAATTGTTGCGTGATGGTGCTTCCGCCAGAAACAATATGACCATGAGACAGGTCCGCCAGGGACGCGCGTACAATGCCCGTGATATCATAGCCCGAGTTGTTCCAGAACGTTTGATCTTCGATAGCAATCTCGGCGTGAACGAGGTTAGGGGAGATCTTTTCAAGAGGGACCGTTGTCTGAAGGCCCTGGTCGACCATCTGGTAGAGCATGGTCCCGTGTGCGTCGTACATCTTCAGGCTGTCTTTTGGCAGAATGTCGACTAGCGTGGTGACTTGCTGCTGGTAACGGGTATGGGTTGCCTCAACCGCTGCTGTCAGTCCAACCAGGAGGCTGGCTGCGACGACAAAGATAATCAATGCGCCAATTGCCATGGGCAGCATGGTCCACTGCGTTCCTATGCGGTCGATGGCTAAATATTGCAGGTTGGTGCGATGCAGGTTTCTGCGCTTAATGTGGCGCCGCGTGCGCCATCCCCTGGGATTGGGATTATGATGGGGAACAGGGTAATAGGCGCCTCGAATATTATTCAATGGACGCTCGTCGAGTTTTTGAGCTGCTGCAGCACGGCTGTGCGCTGGAAGTTTCGCTGGTACAGTTGGATGAGTATCATTCTTCATACAAATTCTCTCTCTTTTTTGTGTCCCCCACAACCCTGGAGAAAGTTTAGAGAAACAGAGTGGCTATGTGCCGGATCATACAGTATATAAGCGTTACGGAGCTACGTTACTGGCGCGTCTCAAGCTAAAAGAACAATAGATTCCCTGAGATACAGTTATGTAGATATTTATATGGGCACCCTCTAATAAAGAGCAGTTACCTGACTTTTTTTGTTGGCTGTAGAGAGCCAGTCAGGGAAGATCTGCAACGGCAGTTTGATGTCAATGCTGCGGTTACAGCTATCTCTTTCTCTGAATTTGAACGTTTGCTAGCCGGTCAAAGTAACGTGCTTTGCCGAAGGATGGCTGATTTATCCTATGCATATATTGTAGCGAGAATTATCGAAAAAGCAAAGAGAGCATTACCACCAACCGTTGCCGGATTGGTTTGCAGGCGGGTTGTCGACGAAGCTAAAGACGCTTGGACAGTAGGGGTGCGCCTGTGGAGGAATTGGATTGTCACCTCCTGGTTGAGGAGTAGGTGTCGGCGTGCCCTGGCCAGGGGTTGCGGCATCTGTGGGGGTAGGTACCGGTGTTGGCCTGGTGAAGGTTGGGACCGTACCAGGAATGAACCAGTCGGTTGTCTTCACGCCGTCGGGATAGGTAACGGTGGCCTGTTCAAGCCCACCGGGATTGATAAAGTCACGAATCGGGTGCCCTTGTTCGGCTACGAGCATCGAGTCGTGCCAGATAGGGGCGGCACCCTGCACGCCAGTCACGTTGTACATCGGCGAATTGTCGTCGTTGCCCGCCCAAACGCCCATGACGTAGTCCGTGGTGTAGCCAACGGTCCAGTTATCGCGGAAATTCTGCGTGGTGCCTGTCTTAGCGGCAGCGGGTCGCACGATGCCACGATCGCCATTGTAGCAATTATCCTGAGATTTAGAGTAGAGTTGCAGCACATTGCAATCAAAAAATTCAGGGATGCGGGCGGTGTTGTCGCTCAAGACGTTGGTCATCATATAGGCTAATTGCGGGCTGATGACGCGCTTGCCCTGATCGATCTGATGCTGGTAGATGACTTTGTGACTGGCGGCTGAAACCACTTTGCTCACGGCATAATAGCCAACGTGTACACCACCATTGGCGAACGTGCCCATTGCCGAGGTGTGGTCGATGAGGCGGATGCCAAGTCCACCCAGCACAAGCGAGTAGCCGGGAGTCCCTTCGTAAGAGGTAATGCCCATATCTTTCGCGGTCTGCATGGCTGCGCTGATGCCTACATGCTTTAAAACCCGTACCGCCGGCACATTGAGGGAGTTCTGGAGCGCGCAGCGCATGGTCATATGCCCATGAAAGCTCAGGTCATAGTTTGTCGGTGAATAGAAAGCCGGAGATCCGCCAGGGTTCGCGATGGTCGTAGGGGCATCGACAATAGCCTGGGCTGGCGATGCCCCTTGCTTGAAGGCTGTAACATAAACATAGGGTTTGAAAGATGAACCCGGCTGGCGGTACCCCTGCGTCGCGACATCGAACTGACCATTGATGGCGGTATTGTTGTAGTCAATGCTACCAAGCAGGGAGATAATGGCCCCGCTGTGGTAGTCGATCAGCACCTCTGCCGCGTTGGTCAGGTTGTGGGCAGCGCGTAACTCGGCTATGTGCCTCTGGGCGATCTTCTGTATTTTGTCCTGCAAGTTGATATCCAGCGTCGTGTTGACGATCATGCCGGAGCGCGACAACTGGCTGCGATTCTTGAGTCCAAATATATGCACGAGCTGATCCAGCACAAAACTGGTAAAATGTGGTGCGCGGTCGAGCAGGCTGGGAGCCTTCTTAAAGAAGTGGGGGCTTTGCGCCTCTTTCATGGCGTCGAGCGCTTCAACCCTGGTGATATAGTGCTGCGTTACCATCAAACCAAGTACGGTCTGGAAACGTTGAAAACCAGCTTTAGGATGGAGCAGTGGATCAAAGGCCGAAGGATTGCTGGGAATGCCGGCAAGCATGGCGGCCTGCGCCAGGTCGAGTTGCGACGCGGCGCGTTTGCCGGGCTGATCCTCGATGCCGAAGTACATGGTGGCAGCGGCATCGATGCCATACGCCTGCTGACCATAGTAAATGCTGTTAAGGTACATTTCCAGGATGTCGCGTTTCGTATAGAGGCTATTGACCTGCGGGGTCAACACGACCTCTTGGAGCTTGCGCGAAAGGGTGGCCTGGTTACCCACAACCAGATTCTTGATTAACTGCTGGGTGATCGTGCTGCCACCCTCCACAACCTGTCCGTTATCAAGATTGTCGATGGCGGCACGGAATATACGCAGGATGTCGATACCCTCGTTGGTCCAGAAGTTCTTATCTTCGGTGGCGACAGTGGCACGGATCAAAACAGGGGCGACCTCGTCGAACGACACGCTTGTATGGACGCCCTGATCGGTCATTTGCATCAACGGAACACCCTTGCTGTCGTACATCTTGAGATTATCCTGCGGCAAGAGGTCGCGCAGTGTTATCACCTGGCGCTCATATTTATTCTGCGTCTGGGAGTAGAAGCTATAGACACCAATTGAGCCTGCCGTGCCGACTGAAAGAAGGGTGAGGAGCAGGGCCAGGAAGATAGTGCCGATCCCGCTCCAGAGCCGGCGGCTGGCGCGATATTCGGTAGCACGGGCCGCACGCAAGTGTTTGCGCGAGAGATGCCGTAATATCTTCTTGCGTCGCCACACTTTTTGCGCTGCTGACCTGGATCGAATGGTCCTGGCCGGAACTGGCAGGGTAGCACCGGCATTCCGTGGCGCCAGCGGCCTGGAAACGGGTGCCTTTACAATAGAGGTGGGTTTTTCTATCAAGGGTTGGGTAGGGCGGGTACTTTCAGGAAAATCCGTTAAGAGAGCTAATTCGTCCAACGTGGGTAAAATGATTATCTCCGAGAGCGGGGTTTCAAAGAAGCCCTGTGTGTCTTCGGCGAGCATCTCAATTGAAGGCTGCTCGTCCTCTTCCTGTAGCGTGACAGGGTCATCATGCTTGTTGTTATTGTTGTGTTTGAGTATATCGCGTGTCGGCCCCCCGTTCCATGGTGAAAATAGAGGCTGGTCCAGTTCGATTTCCTCGTCTCGTGGATGAGGGATGGGTGTACGGGGGTCTGATGATGATTCTCGCTGTTCGTTATATCTGGTTTCCAGCATATCGGCGTAGGTTTGTCTTTTTGCGATGTTGGCGTTACGCATGTGCCTGCGCGCGAGGTAATTGAGGGCTCTTTGCTGGCGGGGCGATAGTATGATGCCTGTCTGTGTATCCGGGTCCGATGTCGCGTTGTTCTCTTCATCTGCCACAACCGGTGTTGTATGCATAGCAACAGGGTCAGACCCGGACCCTGGTATGCCCACGGTTTCACCTGTATTGTCATTATTACCGGAAATAGGGAGATCTGCCGGCATTGCGATAACCTTCTGGTTCTTGTGCCAATGTCCATATAAAACATAACACAAGTGACTGTACTTGTACAATATATGTTAGCGCTCTGTTTCCAGAGCGAAGGCAAGGGGGCCTGTATATTGCATATGTTACGTTTGAATTTCGTATGGATACAAAGCAATTTGCTTGATATTGTTTTGACATGACGAAATAGTTTTAGCGCGCATTGACATTCTAGCTGTTGGATTGGACTTGCGCTGTAGACTGTGAAGGTAGGGCGGCTTCGATGAGCGTGGGCAGTATCTCGTTGGTAAGGGCCTGGATCTGGCGCAGGCTTTCGGCCCAGGGAATATCCTGGTGATCGCGGGCGCCTCGTATCTCAACAAGCTGGAGCACGCTTTCATCGACGATGTTGCGGAAGTAGAGAAAGGCCCGGACGGCATCCGCGACGGGAACGTGGGAGGCGCGGGTGATGGAGCCGTACTCCATGCCAAGTTGTATGGCTTCCTGGCGCAGTTCTTCCGAGAGTTCGCTGTTTGTGAGCGCGCGCAGCAGGAGTTCCAGCACGCGCCGGCCCAGGCTGCGGTAGGCGTCGCGTGCCGCCTCATCGAAGTGCTGATACCATGGGAGGGTATTCAAGGTTCCATCGGTAAAGGCGAAACGCACGCGGCCAAGCACGCTTTGTACCAGTAGTTGCGCGGCCGGGTTGGGTCTGTGTTGAGCTTCTTTGCGGAGACGCGCCTCGATATCCGCGCGCCTGAAGCGGCGGTGACCGCCACTGGTGCGTCGTGACGGCAGCTCATTGCGGTCTGCCCAGAGTCGTACCGTTGCCGGGTGCATACCCAGCATGTCGGCAACCTGTCGCAAACTGAGCCATTCTTCCCCTGATTGCGATGATGCCATAATATCTTATCTTCCGATCTGATTGTATGATGTCAATCATTATACAATTTCTTTAGACATTTGGAGATAATACCTGTCATCCCTTCGCTTCTCTCAGGGCAGGCTCTGAGCGCAGCGAAGGATCTGTGCGGCCGTCTCGCCAGATCCTTCGCTGCGCTCAGGATGACATGCAGGACCCCGCTGGAGGCCGCTCACGGGAAATCTTCTCTCCAAATGTCTACAATTTCTTATAGTATGGCAGGTGCTCATGTTGAATTCTATGAGATTCTTTGCAAAGCGTCAAGCTAAGTAATTTTGGGATTGGGGGGAGACTGTGCCAATGAGCAATTCGACAACGACTCGATCACCGTCAAGAGAGCAGAATGGTCCAGATCGCCCTTGCCACTGGCGACGAGTGAGGTAAAGAGCTGCTCTACCAATGTCCCCATTGGCAAAACAACCTCGTACTCCTGTGCGATCTGCCTGACGATTTTGAGATCTTTGAGGTGATATGCTGCTTTGCCGCCAGGCTCGAACACATGGCGTATCATGGACGCACCCCGTAGGTCCATGAAGCGGTTTTGAGCCAGGCCGCCGCTGAGTACTTTCAGAATGATGTCGGGTGATACGCCCGCCTTTGCGCCCAGCACGAGTGCTTCAGAGATGGCCTCGATGATGAGCGCGACAAGCACCTGATTACAGGCTTTCACGGTTTGACCGGAGCCGCCAGGGCCGCAGTACGTGATCGTTTTGCCAAGGACTGAAAAGAGTGGCTGTGCTCGCTGAAAATCCTCCTCGCGTCCGCCGACCATGATGGAGAGCGTGGCGGACCTGGCCCCCTCTTCGCCTCCGCTCACGGGGGCATCGAGTGCTTGCACGCCATGTGGTTCAAGGATGCTGGCAATCCGCTTTGTCGTGAGAGGTGAAATGGTGCTCATGTCAATGAAGAGCATCCCTTCGCGCACGCCCTCTCGTAGGCCATCAGACCCTACGACGACGGACTCGACGTCTGGACCATCTGGCAACATCGTAATCACGATATCGCTCTGCTCAGCCACCTCTCGTGGTGAGTTCGCCGCTATCGCTCCGGCACTCGCCAGTTCGTCAACGGCGGGACGACTGCGATTGAATACCGTGAGCTGGTAGCCAGCGGCGAGCAGGTGTTGCGTCATTGGCCTCCCCATCAGTCCGAGGCCGATAAAACCGATACGTTCAGTCATGATGTCCTCTCCACAGGGTTTGTCTGCAATTACGTCACGCTATCATTAACGCGCGAGCCAGCCACCGTCTACCACTAGCATGTGACCATGCAGGTAATCGGACGCCGGTGAGGCCAGGAAGACGACCGCACCTGCCATATCTTCAGGCGTGCCCCAGCGACCAGCCGGAATACGCTCGCTGATTTGACGCTCGCGCTGCGGGTTGGCTCGGAGCGCGACGTTGAGATCGGTATCCATATAGCCAGGGGCGATGGCGTTGACGTTGACGCCCTGGCTGGCCCACTCGTTGCACAACGCTTTGGTCAGTCCTGCGATAGCATGTTTGCTCGCGGTATAGGCTGGTATGGTAATGCCGCCCTGGACAGACAGTAACGAGGCGATGTTGATAATCTTCCCACGGCCCTGTTGCACCATCTGGCGTCCAAAAACCTGGCAAAAGAGAAATACGGCTCGGAGATTCACGTTGATGACGGTATCCCAATCTTCAATGCGGAAATCAACCGCTGGTGCACGACGTTGCACGCCAGCGTTGTTGACCAGGATATCGACGTGTCCAAAGCGGGCTAGCGCCACCTCCCTGGCCTGCTCAGCCGCTGTCTCTTTTGCAATATCCAGAGATACTGTCAGCAGATCACGCCTTGCGTGCGAGATACACGCTTCCAACTCAGCAGTGTTTTCGCCGCGCTGCACAGACACGATATCTGCTCCCGCTTCAGCGAGTGCCTTCGCCATACCTAACCCTAATCCGCGACTGCCCCCCGTGACGAGAGCTACTTTTCCATCGAGACGAAATTGGTCGAGAATCAAGAGCCTCCTCCTTCACGTCTAATAGGTGAGAATGCCGCCATCGGCGTTGAGGGCCTGCCCGGTCATGTAGCGTGAGTCCGGGCCGACCAGGAAGGAAACGATGGCGGCAACATCAGCGCCATCGCCCATGTAGCCTAAGGGAACGCGGGCGTTGCGTTCAGCGCGTATCTCGGTTGGTGCTTGCCCGGTGATGCGGGCGACTTCACGGTCTACCATATCCTGCATCGGCGTCTCAATCATACCTGGACAGACCGCGTTGACGCGCACACCGTCCTTGGCACTATACAGGGCTAGCGTTTTCGTAATCGCCAGCACCGCCGCCTTGCTGGCATTGTAAATGGGATGATACGTCGTGCTTGCCATTTTACCAGCTACAGAGGCTATATTGACGATACGCCCGCTACGCTGGTCTATCATGTGTTTGAGGGCCAACTGACAACAAAAATAGGTGGCCTTCGCGTTGACATTCATGACGATATCCCAATGTTCCTCGCTTACGTCAAGCGGCAAGGCGATGCGCTGCACGCCCGCATTGTTGACCAGCGCATCAAGGCGATGAAAGGTTGAAAGCGCGGTCTCGATCATGCGCTGGCGGTCATCAGCAAGCAGGATGTTCAGTGCAAGCGCAACGGCTTCGCCGCCGCCTGCCCGGATTTCCTCAGCAACATGTGCAACAGCATCACCCTGCAGATCCGCCAGGACAAGCTTCATCCCGTCCTGGCTCAGGCGCAGCGCAATGGCACGCCCAATGCCCTGACCGGCTCCAGTTACAATAGCGACCTGTCCCTTTACGGGCTGTTCCATCCTAGAGACTCCTCTCTTCTGCTCGGCTTAGTAGCCGAGTTCACGCTGTACAAGGTTAAGTGACGGTTCCCCCAGGGCCAGTCGGATAATCCTCTATTCATCTGGCACATCTTCAATCAATGCTGTTACAGGAACCTCGAGAGCTTTTGCTATGCGTTCCAATACAAAGAGGTCTACGTGACGGCGTGGGTCATGCCACAATCTACGTACGGTACTCAGGCCCACATCTGACTTACGCGATAATGTAGAGATATTCAACCCCTTCTGCTCTGCGATCTCTTTGACTTTTAGCCGTACTGCCATGTCTCTACCCTTCTGCTTTTAACGCGATTGTAGCAGAAAGGCCCCTTGACCGAACCTGCCATCTATGATATGTCATACTTAACATATCATAGATGACGCAGCTGGCGGAAAGGAGTAGTGGCACAATGACGTTATGGATATTATTTTGCCGCATGACCGCAAAGGTGGATATACTGTTCACATTTTATGCGCAAGATCGTGAGCATGCCGAGGGGAAGGCAGAAGAGATACTCAAAGAATACTCGTGCGAGCGACTCGACCTCAAAGCGTACCCTCGTGGCTTCAGAATGGCATTCACAGACCTGCCAGGCACGATTGAAGAGGATGGTTAGGGTGGCAATGGTTTTATTTACTCTGTAGCCTACGCCTTTCTTTATATGAAGCATGCACTGTTCAGGATTGCTCTCCTCTTGAAAATGAAGAGAGTTTTTGTTGCTCAAAACTTAGTCATACTAACAGGACAGGCAGTTGCAGATCCTGTCGAGGTCAATAGACGACAGCTCGCGCTTCGGGTTGGTTTACAGTATTCATGTCATATATAAACTGGGCTAATTGAGGTCTGGTCATAAATCATCAGGTCACCTTAAGAAAGGCTTTGAGACCAACGCATAAGTCCAAGTCATACTCAAAGCGGTACAATATAGCCAGTTGATAGACGAAGACGGCTCCCAAAGCAAATCGTTGGGTCGGGATCAAACCTTTGGCGGGAACTTTTCGATGACCATCGAAAATGCCTTTGAAGTGTTCATTAAAATTCTCATTGGCGCAGGAACGCAGCTTATGGAAGATGCGTCGAACCTCCACGCCATCATCGGTGTGGGGTAGCGTCCAAATTTGGTGGTCACCAGTAGCCGATCATCCTGCTGACACAGTTGGTGCAGATCAGGCGTGTTGTAATGGCGATCTCCTAAGACGAAGTGAACTTCTGCGGGAACTTCCCGCAACAGTTCAGGGGCAGGTTTACTATCCGAAACATTGGCGGCAGTGAGCACAGCGACAACGGAGACCACGTGAAGTTTCCAGCCGTAGACCCAGCCATGCCATCCGGATTTGGTCCAGTGGGCTTCATGATCAATCGAGGTATGAGGAAGCTTCCCTTTTTCGCGGTACTTTTGATACCAGACGCATCCTCTAGCTCGCAGGTCAGTACTATCGATGGCTTCAGCACGTCCAGAATTGGTCCAGGGCTGGATCAGGCTGACTAGATGGCGGTCTAAGCAGCCAATCTGCGCAGGCAAGGTGGCAGGAACGGCTTTCAAGCGGTGCTCCCGGGTGCGCTGAGATGGGAAGCACTCCTGCTGTGTCAACAGGAGCCGCAGGCATTTCTTCGGTCGGCTGGGCTACCACGCTGAGAAGTTCATGAACGGTGTGCAAATGACGGGCAATCATGAGAACTCCCGCTTTCAAGAACAAGCGATCTGGTACACAGTCGGACACCCTCGTCAGCGTTTCTACGGGGGCACGGGCATCGGCAGGCGTTCCACCAGTTTGACCAACGTGACAAGCAGGGAGACTTGGGATACCATAGGGTTGCCTTCTATCCTTGTTGTAACTGGCTACTACAATGACAGGTGCAATGCCTTGCTGGGGCAAGCCTCCAGCTTGGCCTCCTGTATATGACCAAGCCTCATCTAGGTTTAAACTAGAACGAGCAACGCAATTGCTAGCTCCATATGTTTAACAAGTGAAGTTCGATAATGAGTTATGATGCGGTAGAAATTTTAACAGAAGCATATTCAGGATCTAGCTTATGCAACTCTTCTCTGACTCTTTGGCGCAACTCAATAGCTGGTTCTACGCAATAAGCGCGGAATTCTTGTTCTGACGGTTGTAAATTGGGAAACAAGAGTTTCAGATAAGCAGAGGCTAGGCGTGAGATGGCTTTGCGATCACGTAGATCATTACTGCCCTCAAGGCGCATATGAATCTTTACATAATCTGCATAGCGGACCTCTCCTCGCAAACGATGTAGTACCTCCGAGAAGAAATCGCCCTTAAAGCCTAGGCTGCGGGAAGGAGTATCTTTTGATACGCGGGGTAGTCCCCACCCGGGAATGATACCATGGATACGATCAATAAAAGCAGTCTCCTGTAGAAAGTTGGGAATCTCTTTAAAGATGCTTTCTTCGATAGAGATGGGTTTGCGGTCAGCATCAAGCGTGATATTTCCAAGCATAACGAAGCCAGCCTCGGCTGTTGCTTCTGTCTTGCCACGGCTAAATTTACCGGATTCTAGATAGACCTTTAAACCTGCAACAAGTTCTCCTGTAGAGTCCCCTGTTATGGATTGTACTTCATCAAAAACAACAACGTCATAGCGGGTGATCAAGCCCGGCATGTTGGTAGTTAAGTTGTGGAAGAGCACCGCTGGACTGACTTTTCCTCCACCAACGACGCGTGCATATCTGGAGAGATTATCGTATACGAAAGATTTACCGGTACCCTTAGGAGCTAGTTCTACTAGGTTCACTCTTGATTCGATGAACGGAAGCATTCTGGTCACTAATAACATTTTCTGATGCTCAGTGTATATCGAAGGGTTGAAGCCCATGCTAGATATCAACAGATCGCGCCATTCATCTAGACTGAAATACTGGCGGCATTCGACATAATAATCGATGTCAAGAGCACCAACCTGAAAAGGTTTAAAATTGCGCATCCAGACTTCACCTTTTTTTCGCTCGTCTCCATCAGGTGGTACATAAAAAAGTTCTCCAACGCCCCATACCCCGCTGGTTAGTAATAACGTATGCTGATCCACGATGTACCCATCAATAAGGGCATCATTCATATCAAGAAAAGGGATACGTAATTGACGCTGGCCGGTTTTGAGGTTCACAGAGACGCTATAGTCATCCAGAAGCTTTACTGTCTCCTGTCTGAGCAAGGCATCCTTAATGGCATCCTTCTGTCCCTTCTCGGGCAAAAATTTCGCTATAAATTGGGCTACATTCGCACGCG
>WNGQ01000068.1_pt1 | contig 90542 bp, 76 predicted proteins | sample 5407661 | NCBI WGS metagenome assembly WNGQ01 (sample SAMN13153382, study PRJNA577476) | soil metagenome | isolation source: 60 cm soil or saprolite under Garry oak tree replicate 2 | place: USA:California | collected 2016-06-15
ACTGAAACGTCTTGTTCATCTCACGGAGACATTCTTCTTGGGGCGAGAGAAACCGGAAACAGTCCCCTCCCTGCGCCAAAAAGGAACGCGCCTTTCATCCCCATGACTGGAAGTCAGGGGCATTCGGGTGCGGGACTCTGGTAAACAGCAAAACCAGCATCCATAATATGGAACCTTTTACTTCTGCTTTACGTGTCTCTAAACAGAAGACAGGCGTGAGAGAACAAAGGCTTTCTCAGTTATCATGTGGTTTATGTTATGAAGAGTGAACTATCGTAGTGAAACTGTCGAGAAGGATGTTTACGAAGAGCGCTAATCACAGAGTGAACATCAATCTTCGCGGGCATAACGAACATAGACAATAAAAAAAGGAGTGTTTCCCATGACATTAGCAACTATGGTATTAGCAGATCTTACTCTTGAAGGTCTGATCTGGTGGATTATCGTTGGCTTGATAGCTGGCTTCCTCGCTAGCGTGGTGATGCGTGGCGGAGGCTATGGCATCGTTGGGGATATCATCGCTGGAATTATTGGAGCCTTCATCGGTGGCTGGCTGTTTGGCGTGCTTGGCATACATATAGGAGGTGGACTGTTGGGGAGTATCATCGTAGCCTTTATAGGCGCGTGTATACTAATTGCCCTCCTACGTGCCATTGGGCGGAGCTCATATCGCAGGTGACGATGAAAAGCATCGTGGAGAACTGGTAAAGAAAACGCCTTCTGTTCTTTTGCGAGTACATCACGTCAGGGCAACTATCACAGTTGCCCTTTTTTCGTTCACAAACATCCCCTGACCTTAACCAGATATGCTGTAAGCACCAATCTCGAAAATAGATAGTAAGTGCATGTATTTCATAATAAACTTGGGAAGGCTCTTCCAACTGCACTGTTGGCCAGTCGCGTCTATGACGACAATATCCTGTTAGCCCACCATTTCAGTCAAGCCGTGCTATAATCACACTATGGATAAAGAATTGCAAGGCATCCCAGCTCGATCAAACAGGAGGTGTGAGAATGAAAGCCCTATTCTCGGATGTACATTGGAGTCGAGTCTTGCTGACTGGCGTTCTGCTCGTCATCCTGGACGTCATCCTCAATACGGTTTTGCTTTTGCTCGCCACCCATATATGGAGTCAACCGGATCAAGCTCAAATTGCCATTCAGGTCTCTTCTTGGAGCAGCTACATCCTGGTCATACTGTTGACAGTTGGTGGTGCTGCATGGGTTGCACGCAAGGTAGAAAGAGAGGCTCCTCTGCATGGCTTCCTCGTAGGCCTGGTCGTTGCTCTCATCCTCCTCATCATAAGCGTAGGCTTTGGGAGTCCTCTTCTGATGGCACTGTTGACCTTTGACCTGAATCTTGCAGCTGGCTGGCTAGGTGGCGTCTTGGGCAGCCGGGGGCGGAAGAAGCCATAGCGCGGTAGCCTGTTGATGTGAAAGAGAAAAACTACGCCCAGCTGATTCTTCCATTGCAAACGTGAGCAGAATGGAAGCCATACATCTTGATGCAGATTCATAAATAATCCACTAGTAGGTGCCGGATTGTTGTTGCGCCAGAACTACCGCATTATCACATTTACAGTTGCATTGAAACTCTGCGCTAGAATACAAGCGTAACTTGTACAAGGTAGGAGAAGTTAAGCTGGTCATAATATCTGCAAAGGAGGGGGTACCCTCACCGGAGCATGTATGGATAGAACACCAGGATGGAACCAGGCAACATATCAAATACCGGTCGAAAACAATATCACGCTTGAAGGCAATTTGAGTCTACCGGAGAATCCTCGCGGCGTGGTGCTGTTTGCACATGGCAGCGGAAGCAGTCGTCACAGTCCTCGCAATCAATTTGTTGCCCAGGTATTGCACGAAACTGGCTTTGCGACTCTGCTCATCGACTTGCTCACCATGCAAGAAGAAGAGCAGGATCGCTATACCGGTCGCTTCCGCTTTGATATTGATCTACTCAGTCGGCGTGTTGTTGGTGCTACGGACTGGCTCACTGTCAACCCAACTACGGCCAATCTCAGCATCGGGTACTTCGGCGCGAGCACGGGCGCGGCAGCCGCTCTGGTTGCTGCTGCCGAGCGCCCTGTGGCCGTTGGTGCAGTGGTTTCACGCGGTGGTCGGCCTGATCTTGCCAGTTCATCCCTTCCTGCAGTTCAGGCCCCTACACTCTTGCTCGTTGGCTCAAAAGATACGCAGGTCATTGAATTGAACCGTCGGGCGTTCTCGTTGCTGCGTTGCGAAAAGCAGCTCGAGATCATTCCTGGAGCATCACACCTTTTTGAAGAACCTGGCACCTTGGAGAAGGTTGCGCAGTTGGCAAGCCAGTGGTTTACACGCTATCTCGCGGCATGAGCGCTTTCACAGAGTGAACCGCACATGCGGAAATTCGTCGCAAACAAACCAGGTTGAGAGAAACATCATGATAAAAATCTATCGAGATCGATATGAAGCTGGGCGTGAGCTAGCCACGAAACTCACAGCATATGCTCATCGCCAGGATGTGCTGGTGCTGGCACTCCCTCGTGGAGGTGTGCCAGTTGGTTATGAAGTGGCAAAGGCACTTCAGGCCCCCCTCGATGTCTTTGTAGTGCGCAAACTTGGCGTCCCTGGTCACGAGGAATTGGCGATGGGCGCTATTGCCACGGGAGGGATAGGTGTGATCGACGAAGAGGTCGTGCATATGCTGCATATCCCTAAGGAAGTGATCGATGCTGTTGCGGCAAAAGAGCAGCGGGAACTTGAACGGCGCGAACGCCTCTACCGCGATGATCGTCCCCCGCCCGACGTGAACGGTTGCATCGTTATTCTCGTCGATGACGGTCTTGCGACTGGTTCAACCATGCGTGCTGCCGCAGAAGCATTGCGACAACAGCATCCCGCTCGTCTTGTCGTTGCAGTGCCGGTAGCAGCTCCTTCGGCCTGCGAGGAATTTAGCACAGAGGTAGACGAGGTCGTATGCGCTCAAACACCAGAGCCTTTCTACGGAGTTGGCTACTGGTACGAGGACTTCTCGCAAATATCGGACGAAGAAGTACGCGGCCTGCTCTCTCAAGCTGAGCAAGAAAAACCTGTTGCTACACGCAAACAATAAGGGTGATCTGCGCTGTGCCGAGAAATAATGAGGAGGATATGTGCAATGTCAGATACAACACGTACTGTACTCATCGATACTGTTCGCGAGACTGCGCATCCGCTCACAGGAGCGACTCCAGACTACGATCCCTTGATGCAACTGATCGGGGACGCCCGCTTCGTCCTGCTTGGTGAGGCAACACATGGCACTCATGAGTTCTACTGGGCGCGTGCAGAAATCACGAAGCGGCTCATCACAGAGAAAGGCTTCGTTGCCGTAGCTGTCGAGGCGGACTGGCCAGATGCTTACCGCGTCAACCGCTATGTTCGGGGCATCAATGACGACGCTACATCCAGAGATGCGCTCGCAGGTTTCAAGCGCTTTCCCATATGGATGTGGCGCAATACGGATGTCCTCGATTTCATTGAATGGTTACGTACACATAATACCAGCCTTCCTCCAGATACCAGGAAGACAGGCTTTTATGGGTTAGATCTGTATAGCCTGCATGCATCTATTGAGGCGGTGATTAGCTATCTCGAGAAGGTGGACCCAGAAGCCGCGAAACGAGCACGCTATCGCTACTCGTGCTTTGGGCACTATGGTGAAGATGCCCAGGCGTATGGATATGCAGCGGGTTTTAACCTCTCAAAGTCATGCGAAGATGAGGTCGTCGCCCAGCTCATCGAACTGCAGCAGCATACAACTGATTTTGCCAAACGCGATGGCCGGGTCGCTGAGGACGAATTTTTCTACGCTGAGCAGAATGCACGGCTTGCAAAGGATGCCGAGGAATACTACCGCACCATGTTTAGTGGGCGCGTTTCGTCCTGGAACCTGCGTGATCGCCATATGGCCGAGACACTTGAGGCTTTGGTTGCCCACCTGGGTAGAGAAGGTGGAGACACGAAAGTAGTTGTGTGGGCGCACAATTCGCATGTGGGTGATGCACGCGCAACGTCTATGGGGAGCGAGGGTGAACTCAACGTCGGTCAACTTGTACGCGAACGTCATGACCGCGAAGCTGTGCTGGTTGGTTATAGCACTTACACTGGTACCGTCACAGCCGCATCGGATTGGGGAGCTCCCATGGAACGCAAGCGCGTCCGTCCCGCGCTCCCAGGCAGTTATGAAGCGCTCTCTCACCTGACCGGGCTGTCAAATTTCCTCTTACCGTTACGTAACGTCGGCAAGGCAGCGAAAGCTTTACGTGGTCCTCGACTCGAAAGAGCCATAGGCGTGATCTACCTGCCCCAGACCGAACGCACCAGCCACTACTTTCATGCTCGCTTGCCTGAGCAGTTCGACGCAGTATTGCACTTCGATGAAACACGGGCCGTTGAACCTTTAGATCCTACAACACAATGGGAGGCAGGGGAAACCGAGGTCCCCGAAACATATCCTTGGGCGCTCTAAGAAACCTCGCCACGCATGGTTTGCATAGTGTAAATTGTAGACAGTATTTTGGCGAGAATTATCACCACGGTAGTTGGCAGCGCTTGTTGCCCTTTTTCCAATTGGGCGGGTGGATCACCTCGACGACGAGCGAGGCTTAGCTCGACTACTGCCGAAGTAGCTAACGCCATGTCCACATTTAAACCAGTCCCTGCTGAACAGCATAGACTACGGCAGCCGTTCGGCACGAGACCCCAATTTTGTCGTAAATATGTGCTACATGGTGCTCGACCGTTTTCCGGCTAATAACCAGCGTTCGTGCGATCTGAGGAGTGTTCTGTCCCTGGGCCAACAGGCACAACACCTCGACCTCCCGCTCAGTCAGGTTGCCCGCCTTCTGAGGCTTGAGAGGGACGTTCCCCAGGTTGCCCACACCCATTACTGATGTGACCAGGGCTTCGTAACACACGCGATCGAATTGTATGTCAACCAGAGAGTGCATCTTGCGCAACACCTCTGCTGGGTCCTTCTGATCCCCTTGCTGCTGTACAAGCCTGGCATACGTGTTGGCCACGGCCAGGATACGGCCATGAAAGGGAATCTGCTCCCCACAAAGCTGCCGGTGATACCCCTGACCATTCATCCATTCATGATGAGCTGCTGCGGCTTGCGCCAGCTCTTGTAAAGTATCGACCCGCTCCAGGATGCGCTGGGTGTAATAGGGATGGAGACGGTATGTTTCCCATTCACTACTTGATAGATGCCATCCCTTTGCCACAATAGCAGCAGGGACAGCCACTTTGCCAACATCATGGACGAGCGCAGCGCACCGCAGCCTGGCCAGTTCGCCCGCCTCCAATCCCAGACAGTTTCCTATCCTTCTTGCAACCTCAGCGACCATTCGCGAGTGATGCCAGGTCTCGCGGGTTTTGAGATCAATAAAGTCGGCCAGCGCTTCACACACTCGCTCGGTCAGATCCTCCCGGGCGCAATCTGCCACAGTCGATGGTCGTCTTGCCAGCAAGGCTTCCTGCGTTGACTGCTCCTCAAAGGTCTTCCAGAAATCGGTCTGTTGCGTCAATGTCAGAAACGCATCCACTCCCTCCGGATCGAAACGGGTCCCACGTTTTTCCTGGGCGAGGATACTTGTCGCCTCTGGACCACCAAACCGGTAGGTTAGATCAAGCACCTGCACAAGGTGCAGGATGCGAGCCGTTCTGGGTATGGTCGGTCCCTTGAGCCCATAGGCCATCCCCTTGCCATCCCACCGTTCCCACTGAAACCGAAGTGTCCGTTGAACATAGTCGGGAAAACCCAGTTGCCTCGCAAACAGTTCCGCCACTTCACAGTGGCTTCGCATCGTTTCCTTGGCAATTGGTCCACACTGTACCAGAAAGGACAGGAGTTTGGCGATTCGACTGGGAAAGCGCGCGTCGAACCGGAAGTATCTGGATAACCATCCGATCATATCACCGAATTGGGACGGATCTATGAGGATGACATCCGACAAAAACACCTGTTCATCATCGGGGAAGAAGGCGGCAATCCCAGCTGAACAAGCGGTACATGCCACATCCTTGAGGAGCGCTCCATAGAAAATGGCCTCGCGTTCTTCATTGTCAAGCGTGAGTGCATCGGCGATCTGCAGACCGAGGTAGGCGCTTCCCAGACCATGTTCCATATGGCCACCGAACCCTAGACCAGTTGCGAAAGACAACGCGCACAGAAGCGCTGCAGGATCCCCTTCTGTTCGCTTATAGTTGACCATACCCTCTCTCCACTGTGCAGCTGGGGAGAAAAGTCCTGAAAAATAGGTGAACTCCCCGATGCTTTGCTCAAAAATGACCATTATACTGCAATTATATCATTCCATATATCTGGTAGCAGGGAATGGAGCCCAAAGGGGAGCGAAGAGTTGAGGGAAAATCAGCTGGTAACGCTCTAGCAGCAGATCTCAGTATATTGAGGAGTTTATTATGGGTGTAGACAATAAAGCGAGCTATCAACAACCGGTGGGTAAGTTGCTTACGTGTGGTATGAATGGCTGGATAACGCCGGATAAGTGGCCTGATTATCGGAAGTTGGGGATTGGGCCAGAACATATTCCTGATTTGATACGGATGGCTACGGATGAGGAATTAAACGAAGCTAATGAGCAGAATACAGAGGTCTGGGCTCCGATGCATGCCTGGCGTGCACTTGGGCAACTGCGCGCCGTGGAAGCAATTGAGCCACTGCTCGGGCTATTAGAAAGGCTGGAAAATGATGATTGGGTACATGACGAACTCCCCGATGTTTTTGCCAAAATTGGGCCAGCAGCACTTCCTGCACTGACAGAATATGTGGCGGACCTCTCTCATGCTGTTTCTTCACAGATTAGCGCGATTACAAGCATTGAAAAGATAGGCAAGCGATGGCCTGATGTCAAGAGTGAGTGTCTTGCTCTTCTCCAAGAGCGACTGGAACGGTTTGAGGAGAACGTGTCCGAGGTGCATGGATTTCTCGTTCTGGCATACGTGAAATTGGAAGCGGGAGACAGCCCGCTTATCGAGCGGGCTTTTGATGAGGGATATGTTGATCCGATGGTGATAGAAGAATGCCGAAACGCGTACTTCTTCCTTGTCCCCTCTGCTGACACGGATATCCTTGAGGATGGCAATACTGCTAGTACCTCATTTTCTTCCCCAACGGCAGATGAGCTCCTCTTTAGATAGAGGAGCTTTGCTTGTCTGACCTCGTTATATGTTATGGTAAACTCTACCAGCCCCTTTTGGGGCCTTTTTTGTTCAATCTTGAGCTCTGGGTGTTTGATCTCCCTGTTCTCGGCGTAATCTACTTCGTGTGTGCCGTCATGTTTCACTTCAGCGCGACAAGCTATGTGTACACCACGCGCCGGGGCAAATTCCAGGTCTGGGCAGAAATCCTGCTCCGGCTTGGACTGCGTGGAGATGAGCAGATCCTTGATCTGGGGTGTAGTCGCGGCGCTGTGCTCTTGATGGCGGCCAGCCTTCTTCCCAGGGGGAAGGCCATCGGAATTGATGTGTGGAAGACGAACGAGCAATCGTGCAACGCGCTCTCCGTCACGCAGCACAATGCCGAACGGGAAGCAGTTGCCGAGCGTGTCGAACTGCACACGGCAGACATGCGGCATCTTCCATTCTCTCATGGCTTGTTCGATCTGGTTGTTTCAAGCATGGCGATCCACAATATCCAGGATCCCGAGGGACGCAAGCAGGCCATTACCGAAGCGGTGCGTGTGCTCAAACCCGGTGGCAGGCTCGTGATTGCAGACTTCCATGAACGGCTGGCGTTTCTGGTATGGTGGTCCCTGGGCAGCTCCAAAGCTGGCTCACCTCATATGCACTTTCATGATCTCAGACATAGTGCAGCGACAATATTGCTGAGCATGGGTGTTAATATGAAGGTTATTCAGGAACTATTGGGGCATAGTGACGTTGCCATAACATTAGGTCTCTATTCTCATTTGCTTTCATCAATGCAGAAGGAGGCTGTAGATAAGTGGGATGATGTGTTTGGGTCTGATGATAAGGATAAAGATTTGGGATAATATGTCGATGCCATCCCGAATCTTCTGAAAATAGGGGTCAATCTTATTTTTAGAGGATTCGGGATGGCATCCAAATGTTACCCACTCTGGGATGAGGCAACGTCTCAATTGAGAGTCTCCCGAAAAACTGTCAAGAGGAGATAGAAACAGATCAGTAGAAGTTGAAAGGATACCATTTCATGGCAACAAGTGTAGATGCTGCTAAAGGCAGCGTTCAGGACACACAGAAGCAATACTTCCGCGTGACCGACCGGGTTCCTGAACAGGTCTGGTACTGGGCGGCTCTAGGATCGATCATCGTCTCAGCCAGCCTGTTTGTGATGGGCAAGCGCGATTGGAGCATGTTCGTGGGCCAGTGGCCTCCGACCTTCCTCCTCTTCGGCCTGTTCCACAAAATTCTGCGTCCTTTTATACACAGCATTTAGATAGGCCTCTTTGATACTGACTTCAAGAAAGGAGTTGAAAGATGAGTCGTTTTACGAACGGGTTGCTGGTGGGATTGGGTGTGAGCCTGCTCTTCGCCCCAAGGACGGGCCAAGAGATGCGCAGTCTCCTGGCTGAGCGCTTCAGATACGTGCGTGGCATTCCTCCGGAAAATGTGGAACTCAAGCAGCAGGTGCAACACATGGGACAGCGCGTCCAAGAGGTGCAACAACAGGCCAATCGTGCCGCTGAGATGGGAAGCACGGTGCAAGACTATGCGCAACAGACGGCAAGCAGCGTCAGTTCCGTGCAGAGTGATCTGAAGCATGTGGCTCAGCAGGCGGGTACAGACGTGCCATCAACCGGATCAAGTGCTGCTACACCGACACAGCCACTCCAGCCAAACCGACCAAGGCTCTAAGACTCAACGTGCGTCTTCCCGAATTGTTTAAAGAAACAGAAAAGTCGTGTATCCATGAAATGCTCGACAGAGGTAGGCCACAGTGAGTTTCAGGAGAGGAGAAGCCTGCATTTTCCAAAGAGAGAAGCAGGCTCCTTCATCCCTTGCGTCTCCAACAGCATTTACAAGAGGTGGTTGTCGCTTTCAACGGCTGTGCTCTCTTCACGCTCACGTATCTCCCGATTGGCGGCAATGGCTCCTATGATCTTTTCTGAACTATCTTTAATGATCGATACCGATGCCAGAAGAGGAAGCCGTGTGCCATCTTTTCGTTTCTGAGTCACTTCCCCTTTCCAATATCCTCGGCTCCGTAACAGCTCGCTTGCTTCACTCGCTGTGGTCGCCACAAATTCTGTGGAGATGATAGCACCGACATATTTCCCAAGGACTTCCTCTTGTTTCCACCCGTAGAGCCTTTCTGCAACCTCATTCCATCTGAGAATGTTGTAATTGGCATCCGTCACAATCACTGCATCCAGCTCGTTTTGGGCAATCCGTGCATAATAGAGGAATTGCTCCTCTGCTTGCCAGGGTTCAGTCGTATCTTGTGCGATCCCAATGTAGCCAATTGCTTTTCCCTTGGTATCACGCAGAAGCGTGGTTTTCACATCAACCCAGACCGTTGTGCCATCTTTTCGTCGCCCTTGCCAGTGGCCCGTATAGTCTTTCCCTTTCCTTATTTGCTCTAAGTCAATTGCCAGTTGGTCCTTCTCAAGTTCGGGATACAAGAGTGCTGGTGTTTGGCTAAGCATTTCCTCGGCAGTATACCCGAATAAGCGGCTGGCTCCCTCGTTCCAGTAAATGATCTTTCCTTGGAGATCGGTCACAATCATACTTTTGTTGACATCCCAGAAGGTCTTGGCCGGAACCTGAAGGAGTTCTTCGGCGTGTTTGCGTTCCGTGATATCCTGACAAAAGGTATAGAGCCCATCCTGGAAGGGATAGAGGCGTAGGGCAAACCATTTGTTGAGCAGGGGATGAAACTGGGTAAACTCGAGGGTGGTTTGCATGTCCATAGCCTTATGAGCGTTTCGGTACAATAAGGAGTCAGCAGGAATGGGAAAGATGTCCCACACATTTCTCCCCAGCAGTTCTTCCCGCCCTTTTCCTACCAGCGCTTCGGCTTGGCGGTTGATATAGGTAAACTGCCAGTGCGGATCGACACTGACAAAGGCATCAGGCAGACGTTCAAGGAGCGCTGCTCTTTCCTGATCCGTCCCGTGCCCCACGTATTTCAAAGCAGAGGTCTTTCGGGTACGTGGGTGATGAGGAAATTTTTGCTTCTTTGGCCCTCTATGTGGCATAAAGAGGTTCCATCCTCTCCAGAATATAAGTCAGTAAGTTCCCAATACTTCGTGATGAATGAGCTAGTATAGTAGCACGTTCTAGAGGTGAAAAGAGTTTCATAAAAAATCTTTTCTCCGATGCCATATCGAATCCTCTGAAAAATAGGATTGAACCCCTATTTTCATGGATGGTGGTGCCCCGCAGAGGCATGAGGCTCTGTTGTGGAATGATGTGCAGCGAGAAGGCGTTAAACCCAGACCAGGCTTCCGAGTTTTTCTGTTATGCACCTTTCCACAACAATTTGTATAGCATCAATATGTCTGGTGCTTCTATAACTTTTGTCAAAGATATAAAGTAGAGAACTGAAGATTACAGCAATATCCGTAAGAAGAAAGTGGTGAATTTGTACGTTTTGCTCTCAGTTTTGACAGTGTTGGCGAATTCCTCTAAAGGAAGAGTTAGACAAAGCGGGTCAGGATTTGCTACGCTTGAGGCATTCAAGAAGAAGCAAGAGCGAGAAGGAGACTGACGATGTCGATGAGACCTCAAGAAATTAGCCAGGTTCCCGAAGAAACCGCTCGTGTGGCTCGAGCAGCTAACCCGAAGGGGAATGTCTACATGAGCATGCGCGATGAATTGGGAAGCATTTACCAAGATCAGATGTTTGTCGCCCTTTTTCCGCAGCGCGGACAACCGGCAGAAGCGCCTTGGCGTTTGGCCTTGGTGAGCGTGATGCAATATATGGAAGGACTCTCCGATCGCCAGGCCGTCGAGGCTGTCCGAGAGCGCATCGATTGGAAATATGCGCTCAGCCTGGAATTGACCGATCCTGGCTTTGATTTTTCGCTGCTCTCGGAGTTTCGAACTCGTCTGCTGACAGGAGGAGCCGAAGCGCTGCTGCTGCAAGCTCTCCTGGAGCTGTGCAAGAGCCGCGGCTGGCTCAAAGCGCGAGGACGCCAGCGCACGGACTCCACGCATGTGCTGGCGGCCATTCGTGATCTGAATCGACTCGAATGCGTAGGGGAAACGCTGCGACATACCCTCAATGTCTTGGCAGAAGTGGCTCCCGACTGGCTGCTGGCTCAGATCGATGCGGGATGGTTTGATCGCTATAGCCGTCGTTTCGATGAGTATCGCTTCCCCAAAGCGCAGACCGAACGCCTCGAGTTGGCCGAGTCGATTGGAACCGATGGCCATCGGCTGCTCACCGCGGTGTATGAACCGACAGCACCTGCTTGGTTAGCTGAGTTGCCAGCGGTGGAAACCTTACGGCGCGTGTGGGTCCAGCAGTTTTTCGTGGAAGAGGGACGTTGCCGCTGGCGCAGCAACGAGAATATCCCCCCTCCCGCCTTGATCATTGCTTCCCCTTATGATCTGGATGCTCGCTTAGGCGTCAAGCGCAACCAAGGCTGGATTGGCTACAAAGTGTACCTGAGCGAGACCTATGATGACGACAGACCCCACCTCATTGTGCATACCGAAACGACCGCAGCGACCACGCCGGACTGGGGCATGGCCGAACCGATTCACTGCGCCTTAGAGCAACAGGATTGCCTGCCCAGCAGGCATGTGGTGGATGGAGGCTATGTGGATGCCGATACCATCGTAACGAGCCAGAGCAAGCATGACGTGGAGTTGTTTGGTCCTGTCCCTCTGGAGAACAGTTGGCAAGCCAAAGCCGCTCAGGGCTTTGATCTCTCGCACTTCGAGATCGATTGGCAGGGTCAAATGGTCAGGTGTCCGAGCGGACAACAGAGTCGTTCGTGGACGTCGACCAAAGATCGCTCTGGACAAGAGGTCATCTACGTCAAGTTTGCGGCTGCTGATTGTCTGCTCTGCCGGTACCGTGAGCAGTGTACTCAGGCACGAGCCCACTCCTTGACGTTTCGTCCCCAGGCGCTCTATCTGGCGTTACAGTCGGCACGACAGCGGCAGAGCCCCTCGGACTTCAAAGAAGCCTATGCCGTCCGGGCGGGCATCGAAAGTACCATCGCGCAGGCTGAGCGTGTCAGTGATCTGCGGCAGGCGCGCTACTTTGGTTTACCGAAAACGACCCTTCAGCACCTGATCACGGCCACTGCGATCAATGTGAGACGGCTAGTTTCCTGGCGAATTCCGCCGTCGTTGCGTCCAACGCAGGTCTCTCGTTTGGCTGCCCTCGCTTTGAAGCAAAGCAAGCCAGCAGCCTAAAGCGTCCGAACGAATTCGCCAACACTGTCAGTTTTGCTCTCAGCTCTTCAGTTTGTGCGGTGGAGCTTGTTAGTAGAATTGCATAAAAAAGGCGCGAAGCTCTTTCATAAGAAAGCTTCGCGCCTTTTCGTTGGTGGAGATGGGGGGGAGTTGAACCCCCCGTCCAAAAGAACCTATCGAAGAATGTACTACAGGCTTAGTCGATGCTTTTTCTTTACGCCTCAGCCTCCCATCGACAAGATTCGTCAGCGCTGGTCCTCTGGTCTTAAATGACGGTTAGAGGGCGGTCACCGTCATAGCACCTCGTGTTTTCGACGCCCGGTTCCAGTCCCACGAGAAAAAACTGGGCGGACGACGCCTACTGGTTATTAAGCAGCGAGAGCGTAAGCAGGTGCCTTATGGTTGGCATCTATTGTTTTGTCGGTTGTTTAACGAGAGTGCATACCGACACCTCGGCCTGCAATTCAACAATCTGTTCGTCTGTCGAAACCCGACATCCCCAAAACATCCCTTCGATGTACCCACATTATATCACAGTCTTATCCCTACAGCAACCTTTTTATCTGAGTTGACAAGCCTTTTATACCCCCCTTTACTGCCATTTGCAATCGATAAAAGTCCCCAATGAAATCACTCCCCAAGCCTCTTCAAAAACCGCTCCAGGTTAACCACAACCCGCTCGTGCTGCCCCTCCCCAATCTTCCTCTTCTCATCATACGCCTCAACCTTGAATACCAGGCGGCGACCATCGATCTCCATCAACTCTGCTATCGCCCGCACCTGCTGTCCCAGTGGCGTAGCCGCCAGGTGGCTCACATTCACATGCGTCCCCACCGTCACATACCCCTCGTCCAGCTCTCTCGAAACCGCACCCCAGCACGCATTCTCCATTAAAGCAATCATCATCGGCGTCCCAAAAACCTCGACCCCACCGGCTCCAACAGACGCCGCCGTATTTTCATGTACAACCAGCGTACTGGCCTCCCCCTTCATACCTACCTTCAGTGCCATCTCGCAAATATCCTTTCTCATCATTCTGTTCAATGTGCTGAACATGTTTCCATACTATACAACAAAACCGCCTCTTCATCACCCTGCCTGCCCACTATGCCTCTCAACGTGATATGATTCGTGCGGTAAACAACCGCAATCCCGTACAAAAAAGAGGAATAACAAAATGACAAACCACCCGCAACGAGTTGCCCATCGTGGCGGCTCCCATCTTGTCCCTCAAAACACACTGGCAGCATTTCGCAACGCCCTTACCCTGCCGGTTGACGCCATAGAACTAGACGTTCATATGAGCCGCGATGGCCATGCCATCGTTTTTCACGACTGCACCGTCGACAAGCTCACCAACGGGCATGGCAACATCCTCGACCTCGATTTCGCCTACCTGCGCAGCCTCAATGCCGCCGCCCACTTCCCAGGTGGATGGCCCGAACCACAGCAGATACCCACCCTGCGTGAAGTCCTCGACCTCGCCAGGGGCCATGTTCAGGTCTATATCGAAATCAAGCCCAGCAGGCGTGATAGCACATATGGTAGCTACCCCCACATCGCAGAAACGGTCATCGAGGAAGTGCGCACCGCTGCCATGCTTGACCAGGTACTCATCATCTCCTTTGATTGGACCGTCCTTCCCCTCGTCAAATCCATCGAACCCACCCTCCTCACGGGCGCCCTCGTCTCAAGAGACGTCTGGAATCCCGAACGTGCACAGGCACTTGCTATCTTAATCGACCAGGTAACCGCCCTCGGCTGCAACTGGATCAATATGGATAGAAACCTCTTCACGCCACTTATGCCAGCCGCAGCCCACCGGCACGGCTTCAAGCTCGGCCTCTGGACTGTCAACGCCAGGGACCAACTTCGCCGCCTGGCTGCTACCGGCGTCGACTCACTTACCTCCGATCGGCCAGACCTCTTCACTATTTTCTCCTGATACGTGTCCGTTTTCGCTCTTCATCCGTCCTATATAAAATAAAAGGTACCATCTTCTACGATATAAAGAAGGCAATGTGCTATAATTGGCGGCAAATACAGACAGCGGATGCGGTGCAGCGGATAGAACAAAGATAATCCACTAAAGCGGCTATGCCGCCGGGTCATGGAGAATAACAGGTATGCAACAGACACAAGTATCATCGAACCTTACTATCAAACCGGAAATATCGGCACCTGAACTTCCAGAGCAAAAGGTAGCAATCTCGATCGTCGTCCCTGTAATGAATGAAGAGCAAAGTATAGCCATCCTATTTGATAAACTATCCAAACAGCTCGATTCCCTTGGTCAGACCTACGAAATCATCTTCGTAGACGATGGCAGTACCGACAACACCTTCGTGGAACTGAAAAAATTACACGATGAGCATCCAGGCATCGTGCGTGTCGTACGCTTCCGCCGCAACTTCGGTAAAACTCCCGCGCTCGTTGCTGGTTTCGCGCGCTGCCACGGTGAAATCATTTTTACCATGGATGGTGATTTACAGGATGATCCAGAGGAGATCCCCAACTTCCTCGCCAAGCTTGACGAAGGCTACGATCTCGTCTCCGGGTGGAAATTTCCACGCCTCGATCCCCCTTCAAAAACATTTCCATCTCGCGTCTTTAACGGCATGGTCAGCACCCTCACCGGCGTTCACCTTCACGACATCAACAACGGCTTCAAAGCCTATCGCCGCGAAGTTATTGAGGATACTCACCTCAAACTCTATGGTGAATTTCATCGCTTTGTGCCAGTTATGGCCCAATGGCGTGGCTTTCGCATCACGGAGATTAAGGTTCGCCACCATCCGCGTAAATACGGCGTCTCCAAGTTTGGCGCCAGTCGTTTCGCTCGTGGCCTGATCGATTTGCTCAATGTCCTCTTCCTCACATCGTTTCTGCGTACCCCTCTGCGCTTCTTTGGCGCTCTCGGTTTCTGGACATTTTTCCTTGGCGTCCTGGTAGATATTTTTGTCATCGGTCGCCGCATCTTTTATGGCCAGCAGATTCATAACCAGCCGCTGCTCTTCGTCGGGATCCTATTGATGATCTTCGGCGTCCAGTTCGTCTTGACTGGTTTACAAAGCGAGATGATTCGCCATTACGCCTTCCAGCCGGGGGAAGAGTATAGTATCAGGCAGGAACTAGATTAATGCGCAATCCTGCATTGAAGAAAATCGGCAGGCGTGTATTACAGATTGGCTTGCCCATAGTGATTATCGCCTTCTTTCTGTATAAGATACGCGGCTGGGGGAATTGGCAGCAGCTTGTCGCCAGCTTCCATCAATGGAATTACTGGCTACTGGCATTGTCATTTTTGGGCTTCATCCTCCAGGAAATGTCGTATGGGCTGATCTGGCAAGCGGTCCTGCGACGCCTGGGCCATGCGCTTCCCTTACGCGTCTGTCTGCGTATCTACCTGGCCTCCGAATTTGTGCGCTATATCCCTGGTAATGTCTGGCATGTCCTGACACGTATCCTCTGGGTGGGAAAGTACGGCGTTCCGCGCCCCATCGCCTTTGCCAGCATGACCGTTGAGCTGATTACGAAACTGGCGGCGGGAGCGTTGATCTTCGCGGTCAGCCTGCTCTTCTGGGGAAATTTGGGCACGGTAAGTTCGCTCTTTCAAAGCTCCTTCATCATCGTGCTTGGCATGGTCTCTTTCCTGGCGCTTCTTATCGTGCTGCATCCCCGTATCCTTAACGGGCTGCTCAATACTGCCTTGCGCCTCATAAAGCGCGACCCCGTCGTTTTAACTCTCAGCTATTCAGACATCTTGCTTGTCACTCTTGCCTGGTTCGTCAGCTGGTTTGTCGCGGGATGCGCCTTCTTTGTGCTCGTGCTCGCGCTCTGGCCACAAACGCCGCTGGCAGCATTGCCAATCTGCATCGGCATCTATGCCATTGCCTGGGACTTTGGTTTCGTCACCTTCATCACACCAGGGGGCATTGGCTTCCGTGAATTAGCGATTGGTGTCCTCTTTAAGCTTGCTTTACCTGCCATCCCTGTCGATCTGGTCGCGATTATTGCCCTGCTTTCGCGTGTCGTCTCAACAGCAGCAGAACTACTATGTGTCGGGGTAGCCTATCTCAGCGGGAGTGGCCAGGTGCATGCCATCGAACAAGAGCAATCTCATGCGCAAACGAACGCACTTGAAGCCGCTGTCAGTTCTGATCAAGCGCGGCCCTCCACCACCCCGTGATTTGCGCTCTTTCCTTCCTCTCCCACCATTGCCTTATTCCGCGATCCATAATAAAGCAGCACAAGCACAATAGCCACCATCAACAAATCGCGCGCAAACACGACGGGGTAATAGTTGATAATGTGTGGAAGGTCCACAAAGATAAAAGGGAAGATGATCGTTGTAAGCGTCGCCACGATCCCCCAGCTCAGCAGCCATTTCCAGTGACACCTGCCCACATACGCTACAAATGGTGCAACCCAGATTAAGTACTGAGGGCTGAAAACCTTTCCTACCGTGATCAAAACCAGAATCGTCAAAAGGCTCGACATGAAGATATCTATTTTGCGCTGCCATTGCAGCCAGAACGTATAGAGTAGCCCTGCTACTAAAAGCACGGTGCTTAATAAACTGATTTTCGAGGATAAAGCGCTGATTACATTGAGTGACTGGAACGTGAAAACATAGTGGAGTGGATAGCCCACGAAACTTCCCAACCAGACCAGCGTCGCAGGAAAAGATTCTACCTCAATGGGTCGGCTGAAAAAATAGCGGAATGGGCTCACCGTATCCGCCACATTCAGCAGCAGCGAGAATGCCGTAACTCCTGCGCAGACAGCAAAAAATACCCCCACTCCGCTCCACTGCCTCCACGAACTCCACCTGCTCTTTGTTTGCAGGTGTTGTGCTATCAATAAGGGTGGTATCAACACCACTGGATAAAATTTCAGCAGAGTTCCCAGTGCCAGCAGCGCGAATGCCCATTTCCATCTCGCCCTGGCAGCCAGCATCACCGCTCCCAGTGTCAACCCGGCCGTCAGTAAATCGAAGCGCGTTTCAGCAGTCGCCCAGCTTCCAATCATCAAATAAACAGCAAATGCTATAGCCGCCGTTCTCGACCTGTATCGCAGCAGCATAAAGTAAATGCCGGCTGCTGCCAGTGCCATCCAGATAGCATAAGCTACCTGGTATAATTGTTGAGGCACTACCAGTGCCAGGGAAAAAGGTACCAGGGTCAGCAGTGGATACTCCGGAGGTAGTGCGTGCAGTGGCTGTGTCGTCGATTGCGATTCAACCAGCCTCACCAGGATACCTGGAAAGCCTCGTCCTTTCAACTTCGTCGCCAGCGTAGAAGATGTTGTTGCGCTCAAGAAGGCACATTGCTTCTGTGGCAGCGTGGTCAGCCCGGGTGTCCCATGCCAGAAAGCTACAGCATAGCACTGGTATCTCGTCGCATCATTAAATTGATTTGGAAATTGCGATGTGGCCCCCCAGAACAAAATCCCCCCCATCAACACAACCATACATATATCTAATGCAAATCCCCATCCGCGCCTGCTACCTGTTGTAGACGATCCATTCCTATCCTCAGCCTTTTCAGTTTCCGCGTGAGCATTATGGAGTTCAAACATTATACATACCTCTAAAAGAGTACCCCCGCCTTCCCTCCCCAAATAAACCAACAGCACTTAGCAACGTAGTGTAGTATAGAGGCACCCTCAATCCCATGTCAACACAAGTAATAAAGGTACCGTTTATCAATTTTGTCACTTTTCACAAGCGCTCGTTCAAGTAAGCAAAGGTACCATCCGTTACAGCATTTAGCAGGCACTATGATATAATAACCCACAATCTAGCAACTGATCCATACAGTAAAAGACCTGAGGTCATAGATACACAAAATTGGTTCCCACTGCAAATAAGGCCATGCTCTATCACCTGTGATTACCAGTTACGGCAACAAGGCTTTACAAGTGGCAACCGTCAATGGCCTCCCCATTTAATGGGGAGGCTTGTAAGAGTCAGTCTCTTGCAAGCCGATTGACCAGACTTAGTTCTTGAGTGATCGTTGTCGAGCTTCTCTGCGTCAAGGATCACACTGAGAGAACTCCGATGCTTCTAAGTGTTTCCGTTCGTACTGGCGGGTACTGCCCTAGCTCGCCACTCTACAACTGCTGATTTAAAAGTGATGAGGTCAGTCACGGTGATGAGCAGAAAGTACCGGGAAGCATCATTGTCGAGGGGAAGAGAAAAGTCCGAAAGGAAGTGTTATGGAGCAATCCATCATTTACGTACTCGCGATATCAGGAAAGCCCTTAATGCCTACCAGACGGCGAAATAAAGTCTGGTACTGGCTGAGATGTGGGCTGGCTAAAGTGGTCAGTCGTGAGCCATTCACGATCCAATTGAGGTTTGAGACCACCGAGTATAGGCAGCCAGTCACGGTAGGAGTCGATACGGGGTCAAAGACCGTAGGGATGGCTGCGACCACGAACGGTGCTGTGGTCTATCAGGCCGAGGTCCACCTGCGTACCGATATCACGGACAAGTTGACACAACGACGCCAATACCGCCGCACCCGCCGTTCCCGAAATACCCGGTATCGCGCTGCCCGCTTTGCCAATCGCCGGAAGCCCGCTGGCTGGTTGCCGCCATCGCTCCGTTCTAAGGCAGAAGCTACGGTCAAGGCCGTGCATTTCGTGGCGAGGGTCCTGCCGGTGTGCCAGGTCAACGTGGAAGTTGGAAGTTTCGACACCCAAAAGATGCAACGCCCGGAAATCTCCGGTCTGGAATATCAGCAAGGCGAACTGCAAGGCTATCTCCTGCGTGAGTATCTCCTGGAGAAGTGGCAGCGTCACTGTGCTTATTGTGGCGCTAAAGAAGTCCCTTTGGAGGTCGAACATATTGTCCCCAGGTCCAGAGGTGGAAGTAATCGGGTGAGCAATCTCACACTGGCCTGTAAACCCTGCAATGTGCGCAAGGAGAAGCTAACGGCCGCTGAGTTTGGTTATCCCAAGATCCAGGCTCAGGCTCGCGTCCCGTTGAAAGATGCTGCTCACGTATCAACTCTCAAAACCGCCGTGGTCCAGCGCCTTCAGGCGATCTTTGGAACAGATCAGGTTGACGTGACCTATGGCTACGAGACGAAGTACAAGCGTATCCAGGTGCTTGGCCTTCCCAAGTCTCATACCAACGATGCAGTGGCCATTGCCTGTGTCATGGGCGAAGTGGTCGAACCGTGTGCAGTCGCCCATCAGTTGCGCTGTGTTCCTCGTGGCAATTATCAGTTGTTTAATGGCAAACACAGTGAGCATAAAGTTTGGGCACCGCGCAAGGTCAAGGGTTGGAAGCTCCATGAACAAGTTGCAGCCAAAGGGCAGGTGGGATACATCGGAGGAAGACGACTCAAAGGCAGTTTTGTGCTCAAAGATCTTATCACCGGCAAAACCATCCTAGAGGTGGTCCCAAGCAAATTGCGGCGTATTGCGCGCTGTACACATGGCTGGATAGCGGCCACGATGCAGTTCACCGAACAGGAGGGCGGTGCTTCCTCCCCTGGCTCAAGCCGAGGGGTACCCGCGCCGCAAAACTCATGGAAATAGTTCCCTACTATCCCGGCGCGCCAATTGAGCGCTCGTAAAATGAAAGGGGTTGTGGTAATGGGCGTTTTAATAGGTCAACTTCCGCCAGCTGAAATTGCACGCTTGAAGGCTGAATTGGCGGAGACGCTGATCGCTCATTTTTGCTATCCGCGATTTTTTGATTATCGCACCGAATCGCTGCGCTCTCGTCCGGTTGATCGCTCAAAACGCCAGGAGGTCTGGCTGTACCTGAGTTCATTTGATTTTACCGCCTGGAGTCGCGTCGACCTCATGTCGGCCGATTTTCAGCATTACATCGAACGTCTCTTCATCCACTTTGTGCAGCGAAACCGCAGCTTCTTTGGCGAACAGGGACGTAAGCGCCTGTCTGATATTCGCATGTTGATTAATACGTCTGCCCTATCGGTCGTCCAGGGCTTGCGTGCCCATTTGATGGGCCAGCACCAGAATAAACCTCCCTTTGGTAGCCCACGCCCTGTCATTTCCTGGTCTACAATCGCTACATCGGGACGACCCGAACCAACCTGGGAGCAAATTTCCTCATCGACCATGTTGTTACAACAGCAATTGCAAGAGGTCCGTGGAGAAATTAAAGCTGCGCCTGCTCCACAGGCCGAAGCGCGTCCTGCGGCAGCAACTGCTCGCCATGCCATTCGTGTTCAGGCGGTAAATGGCAATGCTGCCCACGTCAATGATCATCAGGTAGCAACTGTCTCTAACATTCCGACCGTAACTGTCAGCAGGCTTTCAAATCAGACCAGCATACGCGCAACGCCTGCACTAGAGCCAAAAAGTACTACCCCTTTCAATTCTTCGTGGCATGCCGCTTCACCTGTCTCTCCGCCTAAAGCAGAACCAGCGCTTTCACCGGTTGAACCATCGATTCTCTCAGTGGCTTCAGCAGCAGTTCCTGTAAAGTCGCCAGGCACAGTTGCAGCACCAACGCCTGCTAAGCGCGATATTGTACAGTCGCCAGCTCCTTCTGCCTCTTCACAGGTTCAATCGCGTGAACTTCCACACCCTATACCCACCACCCCCGCCCAGCGTGAGAGTGCTACTAACCTTGTGGGCGAAGAAGACGTGGCTATTTTTGAGCAACTGCGCTATCAACTGATTGTCTGGCTGCGTATCGAGGCGATACGTTCAGGCCTGGAAGTTGCTAATCAAACTCCATCACATCTGCTTGAGATACTTCGCCAGCAAGATAATCGCAACGAGACCAGTCTCCAGGTTGTCTCCACGCTGCTCAACCTCTCCAACCAGGTAATCAAAAATGGTAAGGCCAGCATCTTTGACTACAAACAAGCCTTGATGTTCCACCTCATGCACACCCGTGGTATCAACTGAAGCCCAGATTCTTTGACAAACCTGGGCACAGCGTTCTCGCCGCCCTGATCCAGTCCAGCTTTCCCAGCGTCCCTGCCGAATTCTAGGAAGCTATCGGATCAGGTCATGTCCGCGAGAGCATTCGGGCTGGAACGCACTCCCTTTGGACCAACGATAGCCGTACCACATTCCTTGTCGCGATGCGACCGGCCTGGCCTGCCAGTCTTTGGCGGGGTGTCCCTCTGACAGGCTTCTCCCGTCCGACCTGTAGCCGGACAGGGCGATGCTGGCTTCCTCACGCGCTCTTTGCGGCGAGGCTGCCAGTGAAACTCGTTGAAAAAGCTGTGATGCACATTCACACTGCCATTCCAATCGGCGTGGGCCTCATAGCGACAATGTGGGCACCAGAACAGCTTGCCCCAGCGCTCTTTGATGCGCTTGCCCTCACGGAGGGAGAACCTCTCCCCCTTGCGGCCGCATCGCGAGCAATATTGGCTGGTGCCGTGCGGGTTGACTTCGACCGTCACAACTCCCTCGACAAAGGCTTTCTCACGCGCTTTCTGATTGATCTTGCCGCGCAGCTGGTTCGCCCGCTTGCGGTTCATGCGCCGCGACTTGCTGCCCCCTTTGGCTTTGATCTTACGCAAGCGCTCAAAGAGCAGGACACAGCCGGGATATTTAGCGCACACGCTGGCAATGATGCGCGCGACCTTGTGGGCGGCATCCTCATTCATGCGGCGCACATGCTGCCAGAGGTGCTTCGAACTGTGCTCGCCCTTCACCGGCTTGCCCGATTGCCACTGCTTTTTCGCGATGCGCTTGAGATGATGATAGCGCTGCTGATCAAGGCCATGGTCCGTGACGAAGAGGGTGTCGATGATCGTGCCATGCTGTCTGACGGTGATCACGGCCAGATGTTTGACATTCAAGTCGACGGCGACCGTCACCAGATCGGGATCGAGCTTGCTTTCCCTGACCTTCCTGGCGGCAATTTCTTTGGTCTGCGGGAAGTGTAATTCAGCCGAGTGCGCCCGCAGGAGCAGGATGGGACTTTTGTGCTCCCACGTCTCTTCGCCCAGGCGCTGCCGGAAGTAGCGGCTGCACTTCACGGGGTAATTAACCCAGCGCCATCTCTGCCCTTCGTAGACCTTGATCTGCACAAAACGGTCGTGCAGGTCGCTGCTTTCCAATTCCAGGGAGCAGGCCCCCTGGTAGAGCGTGGGATGATCCCTGGCCCCCGGCAGTCCTGGTCGGCCCTTCTTCTTGCCCGACTGCCTCCAGTTTGCCACATTCGAGAGGTAGGACCGCACCTTGCCAATGGCATCTTTGATCGCGCTGCGGCGGTAGATGAAGGGCATAGCGGGAAAGCGCTCGGTGAAGTTCCAGCCTTCCCAGGGCTCTGGATGCTCGCTGGTTTCGACCGTGCAGGCCTCGGCCCAGGTGAGCAGTTCATTAGCGGAGATGGGGCGCTCACGCATCTCGAGGTGCTTCTCCGAGTAGTAGGGGACGCGCTCGGCAAGCTTTTGAGCATGCGCCAGGAAAAAGTCGATGTAGAAGGCGCGAGCCCGATTGAGCACCTCTTCAGTGGCATGCAGGGCCGCTCGTTTCTCACTATTGGCTCCCCCTTGCCTGCGTTCGCTCAGGTCAAGGAGCAGTTTCGTCGTGCGGGTCGCCTGTCCCATCTGGTGGTGCTCCTTATGAGAACAAAGGTTCTTAATGCTGCCAGTGTACTACTCTTGTCACTTGTTGTCAAGCTTTTTCGAACGTCGTTGAAAGTATCGAGAGCCAGCGAGCAGAGGCGGCACCGGCTCGCCCTGGGAGAGGCTCCTCTCGCTGGCTCTCGATACTCTACCTCTCATCAAAATTTCATTAAGATTACGAAAAACACCTCTAATTGAGATACTTCCTTCTTCCTCAAGCGTCCATACCTATGGTATAACAGGTATATGAGGCCCCATGGATTTATGGGTAAGACGTACATATTGCAGTACAGATATTTATAACCTGAAATAGCATATGTTTTTCTGAATAAAAATTGTACTCAAGACAGCATTAATGAGGAGACTGCACGCCATGACAAAGGGCAGAGATAATGCAGCGGAAAGCTTGAGTGATGTGTTAGAACTGGTTCGCATCAGGAGACAAAGCGGATCATTAAGTATAGAGCGTTTTCAAGGTGGCCGTTTTGAAGAAGGAGAAATTTACTTTCAGGGCGGACAGCCTACCTACGCTCGTACTGGGAATATGTCAGGCCAGGAAGCTCTTATATGGATGTTGAATTGGCACCAGGTATTTTTCACATTCATCGTCGAAGATCAGCGCGCGCCCGCCACCATTTCTTCCGGGATTCCCCCAAATCCTGGCGACACTCTGGCTCCCAATATTCCAACTGCTTCTTTTCCTACAGCCCTGCCACAGGGAAACGCAAATAGAAGCCTGCCAACAACAGGCCCTATACCTCCGCAAATGAACAATAGAGGGGTACCGAGGAATGTGGATGAACCTGAAAAATCCTCACTATTGGGCGAGCACAGCGGTGTAATCGGCACCCCTGGACTGGAGTGGCTTGTACCTCAAAAGATAGGAAAAGAACGCGATGTGTTATCCTTACCACTGACTCGCCCTCAGCGCTCGATATATTTGCTCGTCGATGGGCGTAGGACAATCTCTGACCTCTCCCGCTGTACAAGGAAAAGCATGCAAGAGATTGAACGACTACTTAGCGAACTACGCGAGCAAGGCCTGGTCTCTATCTGACTGTTTTTTTAGGAACCGCTTAGGCAGCCATCGTTATCGCTGGTAATAGTTCTCTCAATTGCTCGAACCAGTTCGTCCCGAAGAGCCTGCGCGGAATACGGATGACACCCTGTTGGACTCGAGCCTCGTTACGGAAACGACGATAGAGAGCAATACGGTTGGGCACTATCGTACGCCTCACTGTCAATATCACTTCGTTGTCCTTCAAAGCAATAGCCTCGAACCCTAAAGCTGCTGCCTCCACTTTAAGTCGCACCATTGCCAGCAGGTTTTGTACTGGCGGGGGTGGCGCCCCGAACCTGTCATTCAATTCTGCGCTCATTGCATCCACCTGCTCTGGACGGCTCAGATTAGCTAAACGTTGGTAGAAATTCACCTTGAGCGTGCGATCCCCTATGTATTCATCTGGTAGATAGGAGTCAAGCGGAAGGTCAACCGACGCACCTGCTGGAGCCGTTTCGACCTGTTTCCCCTGCACCTCCTGCACCGCCTCCGCCAGCAACTTACAATAGAGATCGAAACCAACAGAGTTCATGAAACCCGATTGTTCCGCGCCTAGCAGGTTTCCCGCTCCCCGGATCTCGAGATCTTTCATCGCGATCCGGAAGCCGGCTCCCAGTTCAGTGGCCTCGAAAATGGCGCGCAACCGCTTCTCTTGAATTTGCGTCAGTTTCGCATCCTTATTGTAGAGAAAGTATGAATAGGCCTGCTGTGTTGCCCGGCCAACACGGCCTCGCAATTGATAGAGTTGCGCCAGGCCAAAGTAAGCCGCGTTATTCACAATGATCGTATTGGCGTTGGGAATGTCCAGGCCGTTCTCAATGATAGTTGTGGAAATCAGCACATCGTATTCGCCGCTTGAAAAATCCATCATTACCCGTTCCAATTGATCCTCGGCCATCTGCCCATGCCCAACCACGAAACGCGCCTCCGGCACCAGTCGCTGCAGCTTTTGCGCAATCACCTGGATCCCTTGTACCCGGTTGTGGACAAAGAATACCTGTCCTCCCCGGTCAATCTCTCGGAGAATCGCTTCGCGAATCAGGCCTTCATCGTACTCTCGAATGGTCGTACGAATAGGCAACCGCTCCTGCGGCGGCGTCTCTATCACGCTCATGTCGCGTAAGTTGACCAGAGACATATGTAATGTGCGTGGAATAGGCGTTGCCGTCATCGTCAGCACATCAATTTCATGGCGCAACTGCTTTAACCGTTCCTTGTGTGCCACCCCGAAGCGCTGCTCTTCGTCGACAACAAGCAATCCAAGATCGAGAAAGACCACATCCTTCTGCAACACGCGATGGGTACCAATAATAATGTCCACCTTCCCTAGCGCCAGGTCCTCCAATACCTGCTTCTGCTCTTTCTCCGAACGAAAGCGGCTCAGCAACTCTACACGCACAGGAAAAGCCTCCAATCGCTCTTTGAACGTATTGAAGTGTTGCAGGGCCAGGATCGTTGTAGGCACGAGTATCGCCACCTGCTTTTGATCAAGCACAGCCTTGAAGGCAGCACGCAGTGCCACCTCTGTTTTGCCGTAGCCCACATCGCCACAGACCAGGCGATCCATCGGGCGCGGCCGTTCCATATCGGCCTTGACCTCTTCAATGGCCCGTATTTGATCCGGCGTCTCTTCGTATGGGAAAGCGTCTTCAAGTTCTTGCAGCCAGGGCTGCTCGGAATCAGGTGAGAAGGCAAACCCCTTGGACGCCTCTCGCTCGCTATAGAGGCGTAAAAGTTCTCTCGCAATGTCTTGTACGCTCTCCTTGACCTTCGACTTGACGCGCGTCCACTCGGTCGTCCCCAGCTTACTCAGCGCGGGCACAGCTTCCCCCATACTGATGTAGCGTGTGACGCGATCGAGCTGGTCGGTCGGGATATACAACTTGTCGGTGCCTGCATATTGGATAAGCAGGTATTCGCGTTCAACGCCCGTCATATTCAACTTGACCAGCCCCTCGAGACGCCCTATCCCGTGCTCCTGGTGTACCACATAATCACCCGGATTGACCTCGGCGAGAAAGGAGGCAGGAGTAACCGGCTTGCGCCGCAGCGCATTGCGCCTCCTTGACCAGCCAAAAATTTCCGTATCGGTATAGACAGATAACGCCAGTGAGCGCGACTGCCAACCCTCTACCAGTTGTCCCTGGATCAGTGTGACCGTACCGGCATCTGGCGGTGCCTGGATATTGGTTCCTGGGCTTACGTGTATCGCTTCATCACGGAGTATAGATTCATCACTCAATACCTCGGCCATTCGTCGCGCCTGTGCCGTCACGATGACCACCCGCTCGCGATTTTTCAGGGCCCTGCGGCAGTCCAGCACAAAGGCCCGTAGCCGCCCTCCATAGGCATTGGCGCTGCTGTAGTTGGGCATCAGTTGCTCCGTCCCACCGCGCAGTTGTGCGTCAAACTCACCCTCAACTGCGGAGAGTATGCCCGCGAAATTGAGTTGCCGCCGTTGCTGTATCTTTGGTTCCAACCTGTTCCAGCCAATATGCGCATCCCGTAAATGTGGCGGATTTTCACGATCCCGCTCGAATCGCTCTTTCATCTCCTGCGCCTGCTCGTCGAGCTCGGCAATGCGATTCTGGATACTTTCAGCGTTGTCGAGAATGAGCAACCCACTCCGCGGGAGATAATCCAGCATCGTCGTCACATTGTGCAGGTACGGGAGGTAAAAGGTGATATCGTCAAAGGAGAGTCCCTGTCGTAGGTTTTCGAGATCGCGTTTCCAGCGTTCCTCGCTCTCGCTAACCAGCATCTCAGTGTGCAATTGCTCCAGTTCCTTGACAGCTTCTGGCCCCCGTATCGGCAGCGCCTCGCGTGCTGGACCAATCACGCACGTCGCAATAGGATTGAGTGATCGCTGTGTCTCCTGGTCGAATGTTCGTAGGGATTCGATTTCATCACCGAAGAACTCAACGCGCACAGGTCTCGGCAGCGTTGGTGGGAAGAGATCAACGATCCCCCCCCTATGGCTGAACTGTCCCGGCTCCTCGACCTCCGCCACCGGCTCATAACCCAGCTTAAAGAGGTGCTCTAACATCAGGGTCAGGTCAACCTCGTGCCCAACTTGCAGCGTATAGAGCGCTGCGGAGAGTTCCTGTGGCGGCATCACCGGTTGTGTCAGAGCTCGCGCCGAACAGACAGCGATAACGTCCCGCTCCTGTTCTACCAGCGCAATCATTGCCTGCATACGTTTCTGCATTGTCAACGCATCACTGATCAATCTTTCGTATGGCAGCGCGTCGCGGTCGGGTAAGCAGAGGACATCATTCGGTTGCTCTACAAAAACCTTTAGGCTCTCCACCATCTGATTCGCCTGTGCCTCGTCATCAACTACCACCAGAAAAGGCTGTTTCAACGCTTTAGCGAGCGCGGCAATCACGTATGGGCGCGCAGCTTCGGTAACTCCCGTCAACGCGGGCAGTCCCTCGCCTTTCCGTAGTTCCTCTAGCAAGCGGCGAAATTCAGGTCGCTGTGCCAACAGCGCAAGTAGTCCTTGTAATGTCACTCAAACCTCCAACGGGCGCGATGATATACACCCCACAAGCACGAACTTTCCCATCAAGAGCCGTACAAATCAGTGCGCTCATCGTTCGTAATGCAACAACTTTAGGACGTCATGCTCCGCATGACGCCCCCTTGGGATGCCCTCCATTATCATACAGTACAGCGCGTTGCACTGCAAGATTTACAGCCCTCTTGACAAATCTGCTACTCATACATTAATATTTCAGTAACCACTGAAATGCTGAAATGCCAACATAATGAACGAACATCAAAAAGGAAATAAATATGGATGCAGATGTGACGAAAACTCCCCCGGCAGAATCATCCAGTCCAGCCCCAACTGTGAACTGGACAGGGATCGCCCTCTTTACCGTGCTCACCTTTGGCATCAGCTGGACCATCTGGCTTGGCCTTCGCGCTCTCGGAGTGCCATTTCCCCTGCGAGTAAGTATCGGTATGTTTGGACCCGCCCTTGCTGCTCTCCTGGTACGCCTGCTCCGCCACGAAGGTTTCAGCGATGCTGGTTTGAGATTGGTTGGTCGTGGTCGCACCGGCGCATTTCGCATATACCTCGCCGCCTACCTTCTTCCACCACTCCTGATCGCTGCTGGTATTGTCCTTGCCCTGATTACTGGTGTTCAACACTGGGCTTTTGCCGAACATCTACAAGCCTCAGCTCGTGCCATTACAGACGCGCTGGCCAGAAGTGGCCAGAAACTCCCCTCTGGCTACAGCGCTCAGCAACTGGCTTTGTCCGGTGTCCTGATTTCGATAGCTCTTGCCTTTACCCTGGGAATTATCTTCAACATGATTTTCACCTTTGGCGAAGAGTTCGGTTGGCGAGGGTACCTGCTTCCCCGCCTGGCTCCCCTTGGGGGAATCTACGCGGCGATCATCACAGGCATCATCTGGGGATTGTGGCACGCGCCTGTCATTGTCCTCGATGGTTATAACTATCCTGGTCATCCCTGGCTCGGTATCGGCATGATGGTCATCTTCACCGTCTCGTTGAGCATGATCTTTGCCTGGCTCCGCTTCCGCTCCGGTAGCATCTGGCCCTCAACCCTCGCCCATGCTGCAATAAACGCCCAGGCCGGTTTCGGCCTTCTCTTGCTCTCTCGCGCCGATTCACTCCTTGGCGTCCCCCTGGGAATTATTGGCCTTGTACCCATGATTGCCCTGGCTATCTGGCTTGCCGCGACTGGCCGCTTGAAACCAGAGCCAGATAATGTCGCCGTGCCGGCCAGCTCGATCGAACCTGCGAGCATGTGGGAAAAGCCCACCACGAGCAACAGGGGTGAAATCCTTTAGCAATACGGCCCTTCGAGTCAGCTATTTGACATCCATCTCCAGATTATGCTAATACTTCAGTATACATTGAAATATTGGCCAGAATCGTCAGGTAAAACATGCAAGAAGCTTATAAAGCCATCGCCGACCCCACCAGGCGGCGCATATTAAAATATCTTCGCGGGGGAGAACGCACAGCAGGCGAATTGGCTGAGCAAGCCGGTATTGGCCGTACCGCTCTCTCTCACCATCTCATGGTACTGAAACTCGCCGACCTTGTGCGTGTTGAGCGACGGGGCCAGTTCCAGGTTTATTCTTTAAACACGACTGTCTTTCAAGATTTATTGACCGAAATCATAGGTTGGTTGGGAGGTATGGATGACCAAGAAACCACAGAGGAACTTCGTCCTGTCGAGGATAAGGTTTCCGATTCCTGAACAATAAGGGAGGTTACTGACGAACTCTATGCTTGATTGATCTCTTCAGCCGCTTCTAGCTCTTTCAGAGCTGCCTCCTGCCGTAAGCGGGCCTGTTCCTGCCGTTCCTTCTGACGCTGTCTTTTTTCGGCTGCCCTCTGCTCGGCCTCCGGGTCAGTGTTGACAACATTCATAGTCGTCGCATATCCCTGCCTTACAACCATCTCAATAGCCTCAACCGCCCTATCTTCGCCTGCCTCGAGTAAGATACGCTCATCGCTTGTTGGCACGCCCAATACATAGTCAATCGGATCCATGCGTTTGTTCGTTGGGCGACCAATACCGATGCGCAAACGAGGAATCTGATCGGTATGCAGGTAATGGAGGACGTTTTCGAGACCGTTATGTCCTCCCGCGCTTCCCTTCGTGCGCAGCCTCACTCTTCCAACAGGCAGATCGAGGTCGTCACAGATGATCAGTATATCCTCTGGTTGCACCTTGTACCAGCGTGCAAGTTCGCTCACTGCCTCGCCGCTGCGATTCATAAACGTAATTGGCTTGGCCAGGATAACCTTCTCCGAACCAATCATGCCACTGGCAAGAATCGCCCTGCTGCGCCGTTCCGTCCACTTCCATCCATGTTTAGCCGCTAATTTGTCTACAACGCGAAAGCCCACGTTATGGCGTGTATGTTCATATTGGGGCCCGGGATTTCCCAGCCCAATCAACAATTTCATATTTCCCAGCCCAATAACCAGTTTCATTTCATATCTTACCGACCAACGGCCAGCCGGACCGCCAGGTATTGTGGCAAACCTGCCTCGACGATCTTTTCCTGTGTCTGTTCAATCGCATAGGGAACGCGATAAAACTCGAATCCCGCCTCCGTATCATAGATCATAAAGGCTGCTCGTGGATCACCGTCGCGTGGCTGTCCCACCCCTCCGGGATTGATAATAGCGCGGTAGCGTTCTGGCAACTCCCAATGTCCTTCCGGGGGAATGAACATCTCGTTCGTCACCTGTATCATACTCTCACTCAACCCCAGCAGCGTTAGCAACTCTTCAATTTCGCTGTTCAGGCGATCTTCAGCGCTCAGTATGATCTCCTCTGGCGTCACCTCATCCGCACCCGCGCTCCCCTCGCCATCTTCCTCTGCGGCGTTGCTCCTGCCTTCAACAACTTCATGAGCATCGTCATCATCTAAAGAAGGAGGCTGCTCGCTTTCAACCGCGCCATCAGCATGATCTCCATCTTCTGCCGCCTCTACGTCATCGACGTCCTCCCGTCTCTCTTCCTCGTCATCTAACGTATCAACCTCGTCATCTTCTTCAACGACTTCTGCGATAATTTCATTCCCCGTTGGAGGGGAATCCCCTGCATCGACAGCGCTCTGTTCGTCAGCACCTCTTTTGCTGCCCTCGATGACCATATTGGCCTCTTCCTCTGTCATTGACTGGCCTGTTTCTGGATCCGCGTATGCGCTCTCTGCGTGGGCTGCGGCCAGAGACGACGAATGCGTAGGTTGAGGATGGATCATCGCCATTTCTGCAACGTCTTTGCCAGACTCTTCACTGCTCGGTTCCTCACTGGCCTCGTGATGTGATAATCCGTTCTCCGTCGTTTCAACGAGCGGCAATGTTGGAGCATTGGCAATAGAATCAGCCTGTTGGAAAATAACCGGAACATGGGTATGTCCCACAAAACAGTAACGAGAGCTAAAATACTGAAAACTGCGTTCCGCCAATACTTCAGAGGTCAGATATTCCCACAGCGGCCCATAGGGACTCCCATGTACTAACGTACACTCATCAAGCTCCAGGCGTTCTGGAAGGTCTGCCAGAAATGCGCGATGCTCCTCCGTTAATTGCTCCGCCGTCCACTCCGCAGAGATGCGCGCTGCCGAGCTAAAATCTTCCAGGTCAATCTTCCCCACCGCTGCCCAGTCGTGATTTCCGGCAATAATTACATCGGTGCGTTCGCGTAAAGTAGTGATACATTCATTTGGATTTGGGCCATAACCAACCAGGTCCCCAAGAAACCAGATCTGGTCTATAGGTTTCTCACCTGCAATTTCATCGATTTTCTCCAACACCGCTTCCAATGCTTCCAGGTTGGCGTGAATATCAGTGAATATAGCGTAGCGCATAACATTGTACTCTATTCAAATAGCTGAATTGGTATCATTTCAATAATCGTGTGAGCGTATTCTATCATGTTTGCCCTATCCTTGCTAGTACATCAATACGGAATAGGGAAAACTATCACCCCTTCACGTTCTTTTTTTTAGAACCCTTTGAATGTCCTTTTTGTGCATATTTAGAGAGAAAGGTACTCATGGATCTGCGACAGTGGTGCAACATCCGGCAGTCCCGCCGCCGGATGCTGCAAAACCTCGGTATTATTTTTGGCGCCGGTCTTACGCTCGATGTAGGCATTTCTTCCGTCAGCAAAGTGCTCGCCTCGATGCATAGTCCCGATGTCAATCCCATCAACCACGTACTCATCGTCTGCCAGGAGAATCGCAGTTTCGATCATTATTTTGGCTATTATCCAAAGGCAGGATCATTCGGCGTTCCCGCGCACTATTCTCAGCCTGACGGCAAAGGGGGAACCGTCACCCCCCATCATGATTTTTTCCCTGTTTCGCTGGACCCCTCGCATTCCTGGCAATCCATTCATAGTGAATGGAACCATGGCGCGATGAATGGATTCTATACCACTGACGGCTCCACTGCGCTCTCCTACTATGATGGTTCAGACCTTGCCTATTACTATGCTCTTGCCGGTGCATTCACATTATGCGGCGACTATTTCTGTTCCGTGCTTGGTCCGTCCAACCCCAACCTCTTATCACTCGTGTCGGGAACCACCGGTGGCAATACGACCAACACTATGGACCGGGGCAGCCTCGATTGGCCAGTCATGGTGGATCTGTTGGATGCGCATAAAATCACCTGGAAATGTTACAACCTCGGTATTGGCACAGGTACCTCGCCTGAAGATTTCAACATGCTCGTCCATTTCAAACACTGGCAACATGATCCCCGACTCAACTTCAACGAAGACGATTACCAGGCAGACCTGGCCGCTGGCAAACTGCCGCAGGTCTCGTTTTTGATCCCCGAGTCGCTCATCAGTGAGCATCCACCTGCCGATATTCAAACGGGTCAGCACAAGATGGCAGAAGTAATCAAAAACCTCATGTCCTCGAAACTCTGGAGCAGCTCTGCCCTCTTCCTTACCTATGACGAGGGCGGCGGCTTCTTCGACCACGTTGCCCCTCCGCAAGTCGACGCCTACGGTCTGGGGTTCCGTGTGCCTACCCTTGTAGTCTCCCCCTGGTCGAAGCGTGGTCACGTCTCTGGTCAACTCTATGAGCATAGCTCGATCTTGAAGTTCATCGAGCGCCGATTTGGCCTGCCCTCCCTCGCCAGCATCAACCACCAGTTTGACACCCAGACGCCCGCGAAAAACAATGACGCCGCCAACGGGAAAGCCTTCGGCCCACCTGCGCCCCCACGTGATGGCCTCCCTCAGCTCGGCGATTTCTACGAAATCTTCGATTTCACCCAGAACCCGGACTACCACCCAAAACTTCCTTCGCTCTTTAACTTGCCACCCTAACCGGTAACCCAAACCCCCAATTCAAAAGCGTAATAGCATCCAAAAAACGTGACGTCTTGTTGGCACTCCCCAGCACCACCCCCATCAAATCATGCCCGTTACGCGTTGCCGAGAACACCAGGCACCCCCCCGCCTCAACAGTATACCCCGTCTTTATGCCCGTAGCCCCTGGATAGACCTTAACTGTAGGCGCGTCACTAGCATACGCGAGGAGGGAATTAGTCGTCTTCCATGTGTAGCCGTGATGGTGGACGCCTCGAGCTAATCTATACTCTGTCGTCTTCACAATTTCCGCGAACAGGGGCAACTTCATCGCGTACTGCGTTAGCCGTAGCAAATCATATGCCGTCGTATAGTTTTCAGATAGAGGCGTATTCGCTGCACCATAGTAAGTCAAACCATCAGGATTGATATAATGCGTCTGAAACAGGTGCAGGCGATAGGCAAAAATATTCATCACCGTCACGAATGACTGCATGTTCCCGCTGACACCATCGGCAATCGCTATCGCTGCATCGTCCCCCGAGGGCAACAGCAGTGCATAGAGCAGATCTTTCAGCGTAATCTGATCCCCAACCTGCAAATTGGCGTTGCTGCCATTATTATTATTCACCTCATTGAGCGCGTCCTGCTGAATGGTAATCACCTTGTCAAGGTTACCCGCCTGGATAGCGATCGCCGCCGTCATAATCTTCGTCGTGCTCGCCATAGGCAGCGGTACCTCGCCGTGAAAATCGTCCAGCGTATGGCCACTATCACTATCTAACAAGTAAGCCGCACCTACCTGCAGAGCCGGTGGCGTTCCAACCACCGTCAAAATTGGCCTGGGAGGTGTTGGCGTCGGTGTTGGAGGAAGGGGTGTCGGTGAAGGCGTTGCTGTTGGCGTAGCACCCGCCAATCTACTCAGCAGATTGCCGCCCACTGGAGTAAAAGCCAGCACAGGCGTCATAACCACAATACTGATAGCCACCACCAATAAAACAATACCCAGAATACGTCGTCCCATTACATACTATTCCTGAACCCACCCATTTCTTCTCCTTGCGCTTCTTTAGAAATGTATTGACCGCAAGGGTCGCCTATCCACCAGACAATTTCGCCAATCCCATAGGCCACCTGGTATGATAATCTGTCACTCCCTCAAAGGCATCAGCCACCCGAAGGATAACGTCCTCTGCGAAAGCATTGCCCAGCAATTGCAGACCCACAGGCAAACCATTGCTGAAACCACCAGGAATAGAGGCACCACAGATGCCCGCCAGGTTTGCCGGTAGCGTGAACACATCTTGCAGGTACATTTGATAGGGATCGGAAATCTCGCCCAGCTTGAACGCCACCGATGGCGTTGTGGGACTCACCAGCACGTCAAAGCGTTCAAACGCCCGGTCAAAATCCTGCGTAATCAGGGAGCGTACTTTCTCGGCTTGTTTATAATAAGCATCGTAGTAACCAGATGAGAGCGCATACGTACCCAGCATGATGCGGCGTTTGACCTCCTGGCCGAATCCATACTCTCGTGTCTTCTCCATTGCCTCCCAGATATCATCGGTATCTCTGTACGAATAACCATATTTCACGCCATCGTAACGTGCCAGGTTCGCGCTCGCCTCGGCGGGTGCGATGATATAATATGCGGCAACACCATATTTCGTGTGGGGCAATGAAACATCGCTAACCTCGGCCCCCATTTCCCTCAGCACATCGATGTCGTCGCGTATCGCCTTCACCACCTCTGGTTGCATCCCCTCTACCCAGTATTCCTCGGGCACACCGATACGCAGCCCTTTAATACTACCAGTCAGTCCCGAACTGTAATCAGGAACGGCTTGCGGTGAGCAGGTCGAGTCGCGCACATCTCCGCCAGCGATCGCTTGGAGCAACAGGGCGGCGTCCCGTGCATTGCGCGCGAAAGGCCCGATTTGATCGAGAGAGGAAGCAAAAGCTACCAGGCCGGAGCGAGAGACTCGCCCATAGGTCGGTTTCAGACCCACCACATTACACAGTGAGCCTGGTTGGCGAATAGAGCCACCGGTATCACTTCCATAAGACCCCATCGCCATCCCTGCTGCCACAGCCGCCGCCGATCCACCGCTGCTTCCTCCTGGAGCCCGTTCCAGATCCCAGGGATTATGCGTAGGAAAGAAGGCCGAGTGCTCTGTTGAAGACCCCATCGCGAACTCGTCCATGTTCGTCTTACCCACCATCACAATGCCTGCCGCGTTCAACCTCTCCATCACCGTAGCATCATATGGCGGCTTGAAGTCTTTGAGCATATACGAGCCGCATGTCGTCGTAATTCCCTTTGTGCAGATGACATCTTTGATTGCAATGGGAATGCCAGTCAGCGGAGATACCGTATCTCCACGTGTGAAACGCTTATCAGCCTCTTCAGCCTGCTCCAGGGCAAGTTCATCAGTCACCAGCGTGAACGCCTTCACTTTATCATCCACCGCTCTGATGCGATCCAGGTGGGCGCGCGTCAGCTCGACTGACGAGATTTCACGTTGCCGCAGCAGCTTTCCTGCCTCGGTAATCGTCAATTCATACAACTCAGCCATAATCTAAGACTCTCCTCCATCTAACACCGCTGGAACCTTGAGGTAGTTATCTTCCTGATCGGGCGCATTTGCCAGCAACAGTTCAGGCGGATATGAAGGCTGAGGTACATCATCACGCATTACATTCGTCAGCCGCGAAGCATGGCTGGTGGGCGAAACGCCACTCACATCGGCCTCTCTCAATATCGCGAAATTCTCTAAAATTACGGAAAGCTGGCTCCCAAAAATGTCGATTTCTTCTTCGCTCAGGCCTAGACGAGCCAGTTTTGCAACGTTCTTTACCGTCTCTCGATCAATCATTCTATCTTTGACCTCTTCAACACTACCAGCGAACATGGAATCCGCTAAAATGCTCAGTTGGTTGTCTCCATGTAGTTGTCACCTCAGTGACATGAGCCGACGACGGACCTTGCCGGATCAACGAAAGGAGGCGTTCAAGCGTCGGGCGCGGCCCTTGTGCCACTACTTCAACGTCGCCACTGTTCGAGTTGCGCGCAAACCCTCGTAGGCCTAGCGCCAGAGCACGTTCAACGACGAAGTAGCGGAAACCAACTCCCTGTACTCGTCCGTGCACCACCGCGTGTAGTTCTTCTCTATCGCTATTGTTTCTGCCACTCTGGTTCATGCACACCATCATAGCATACTCTCGCTTTTGAGCATAGTACCAGATTTCAGCCAAAATTCAGCATACATCTGTAAACTATGGGGTAATGCGTAACAAAAATGTTATTGATGACGTAGTAATTACTGCAACTCTGCGCTTACAGATTTTTCAAAGGCTTGGCACTTGTGCTTTGCCGTGTACGTGATACACTATGAAGTACTCTATTCACTTTCATTGTATGTGTACCAGGTAGTCAGGCCTCAAATTGAATTGGGGAGAATCGCATGCAGTCAGTTCAAGACCTAGCCACTGCAGTCCAACGAGTCGTCGCGAATGTCGAGAAAGTAATTGTCGGTAAAGGCGAATCTGTAGCTTTTAGCCTCATTGCCGTCATCTGTCATGGACATGTATTGATCGAAGATGTACCCGGTGTTGGCAAAACTGTTCTTACAAAAGCAATTGCTCGCTCAATTGGATGCACATTTAAACGTATCCAATTTACTCCTGATCTCTTGCCGAGCGATGTCACTGGAACATCCATCTATAATCAGAAGACCAGCAATTTTGAGTTCCGTCCCGGCCCTATCATGGCCCAGATCGTGCTCGCCGATGAAATTAACCGTGCCACACCAAAAACGCAATCCGCTCTACTGGAAGCCATGGAAGAATCACAGATCACAGTAGACGGCATCTCCTATCGCTTACCTGAACCCTTCATGGTCATGGCTACTCAGAACCCTATCGAATACGAAGGCACCTTCCCTTTACCTGAGGCCCAGCTTGATCGCTTTATGATGAACATTAGCATCGGCTACCCCATGTCGGCCGACGAAATGAACATCCTTGATAGCCATCAACATCATCACCCACTGGAAGACCTTTCTCAGATCATGACAGCGGAAGAACTGGTCCTTATTCAGCAGCAGGTGCGCAACATACACGTCGATCCAACCATTCGAGAATATATCGTCGCTATCGCCAACGCGACACGCAACCACAACAACATTTACCTTGGTTCCAGCCCTCGTGGCTCCCTGGCGCTGTTCCGCGCTTCTCAGGCTCTTGCCGCTATGCGTGGCCGTGGTTACGTCATTCCCGACGATGTTAAACTCCTGGCCAAACCAACACTGGCTCACCGTATCATTGTCACTCCGGCGGCGCGTGTGCGGTCTATAACCTCTACCACCATCCTGGAAGAAATACTGCAAAGTGTGTCTGTGCCTGGCGCATGGGTTGTCGGCGGAAAGGGGCGCTAGTCTATGCGACCCTGGCAAGCGATACTGCTGATCCTCGTGCTGTTTTTCTTTGCCATTAGCAGCGGTTGGAGTCCTCTCTATAAGCTGACCTATGTCTTGCTCACCTTGTTTATCCTCGCGTGGTGGTGGGCACGTTATAGTCTGCGTAAGTTAACCTTTCACCGCAACACCACCACTGGTCGGGTGCAGGTCGGCGAGACCTTCGAAGAGCGGCTGATGCTCGATAACACCAGCGTATTGCCAAAACTATGGGTGCAAATCGTTGACGGTTCCACGTTGCCTGGACATCGTGCTGGCTATGTAGCCAGTATGGGCGGCCGCAAACGAGCGGTCTGGAAAGCTCGTACCGTCTGTAACAGGCGCGGTCAATTTCAACTAGGGCCTGTCACTGCCACTAGTGGCGACCCCTTTGGCCTCTTTCGCCGTCACAAACCCCTGACCCCTGCTCACGAGATCCTGGTATTGCCACGCGTGTTGCCAATCTCCAATTTCACGCTCTTTAGCGGGGGATTACCAGGAAGAGGTCGCAGCTCACAGCGTGCTCTGCAAACAACCACGAACGCGACCACCATTCGTGACTATACGGCCGGTGATGCCCTCAGTCGTATACATTGGCGTTCCAGTGCGCATTTTAATAAATTAATGGTGAAGGAATTTGACCTTGATCCCGCCGTGGATGCCTGGGTCATCCTTGACTTGCATGACAACGTTCAGGGGGGTCAAGGCGAGCACTCAACCGAAGAATATGGTGTAACAATAGCCGCTACGGTTGCAACGTATTTCTTGCGTCAAGACCTCTCGGTAGGTATGATTGTCAACGGACAGCAACGAGAATTCCTCTCACTTGACCGCGGCGATCGGCAAATCGAGCGGGTACTTGAACTCTTAGCGGTGGTTACATCGGGTCCAGGCCCAGACCTTAAGGAGGCCCTCGCCCTGGATGCCCTCCACTTCGGTAGAAATACTGTAGCTATCGTGATCACACCTTCTAATTCTCGCGATTGGCACGAAGGTCTGCGCCATTTGCAGCGGCGCGGCGTAAAAGCTGCCGTAGTGGGACTGAATGCAGCCTCTTTTGAAGGCGGTCCACAGGATGAAGATACATTAGCCCTGTTAGAAGGTGCAGGTATACCAATAGCGCGGATCAAGTGTGGGGAATCAATTGCTCTGGCGCTTGAGAGCAGCCATGAAACGCGCTATGCACTACGGAGGTCGTAACCATGCAAGATACAGTGCGAGATACAGCGGTCGAACGATTAGCGAAGCTTATCACCGATTCGCGTGATGGTGGTGGCGCGGATGACAATAAGGATGCGCCGCCTCACAAGCCAGCTTTTCCTTTCCACCTTAGCCTGGAAGAGGGCTGGTTTTCACTGGTCTTGCTGACTATCGTTGTGTATAGCACCATCTGGAGCGTACAGGCTGTTAACTGGGTAGATCATCTCAACGTTCTTACTCTTACCACGCTGCTCGGCCTCATTACTGGAGTCGTTGCCGCCAAACAACATCGCTTCCCTCCCCTGGCCGTCCATGTAGTTGTCGTCCTGCTGGCTCTATTGATCGCCTTCTGGCAGACTGCTGGCGCCTTTGATGGAGGGAATACGGCTCAACTGGCCCATGGCATGCGTCAATGGTTTGTCTCTGTAATCAACGGTGGGACAGGCGAAGATGACTCGATCTTTCTCTTCTTCATAACGCTACTGGGTTTTCTGCTTGCCTATAGTAGCGCCTGGCTCGTCTATCGTACTCGTAATCTCTGGCTTATGATCGTTGCCAATGCGGTCGTGCTTCTTATCAATCTGAGTAACGTGGAATCCGGCTATATAGTCTTCCTCGTTGTTTTCTTGATGGCTTCTTTGTTACTCCTACTCCGCATGAACCTGTTCGAGTCTACCAGGCGTTGGCGGCGGCAGGGCTTGCGTTTCTCTGATGACCTGGGTTGGGATGTGATGCAGGCAGGTGCCCTTGTCTCCATCGCCATCCTTGTCTTCTCCTGGTTCCTACCCTGGGGTTACACCAATGATGCCGCTTCTCAGGTCTGGAGTGCGAACGCGAACCCTTGGGTGCAGCTTGAGGATACCTGGAATCGAGTCATCTCTCTCAGTGGTGGCAATATCCCCAATAACCATGGGAATTTCCAGGATACACTTGTGTTGGGCGGAAATCCCAATCTTAATCATGATGTTGTCTTTAAAGTCCAGAGTGATGATCCCTCCCAGTATCTTGAGTCACTCAGCTATGATACCTATGATGGTCGGGGCTGGTCCAACGCCCCAACCTTTGGCTTGCCATTACAACCAAATACGGTAATCGCTAGTGAATCTACGGTAGTGCATACAGTTTCCCAACAAATCAATGTTGTAGATCCTCCAGGTGAGCAAAATCCTTATCTTCTTGGAGCTTCACAGATTGGTTCGGTCAACGTACCTTCCACTGTACTCGGCAGCAAGAACAGTGACTCGCTGGTGGCAATCCTGGCAAGGAATGGCAGGCTCACAGCTGGACAGCATTACTCCGTCTCCTCGTATGTATCATCTGCTGATGTGCCATCATTGCGCTCTATCCCTATGCCCGCTGACTCTCCCCACTTCTCGGATAACTATGAAGGTGAGTATCCTTTGACGTACTATAACCCTCCAGTAGTTGCTGCTAACCTGCAATTACCGAAAGACCTTGATCCTAATATTGCGCAGATGGCACAAAGGATCACCGCCAACGCTTCATCGATGTACGACAAAGTTATTGCGCTCGAGACGTATCTGCGTACGAATTACTCGTATGATGTGAATATACGCCTGCCCGCCGGCCAGGAAGGCGTTTCGTGGTTTCTTTTCCGCAGCGGCAACAGAGGCTTCTGTAACTACTTCTCCACTGCAATGGCCGTAATGGCTCGCACATTGGGCATTCCCGCTCGTGTTGCCGTCGGCTATACTAATGGCCAGCTGGATTCAAAAACTCACCAGCATATCATCTATGGCACTGATGCTCATAGTTGGACGCAGGTATACTTCGCTGGCTACGGCTGGATCAATTTTGAGCCATCCGCTAGCTTCTCACAGTTCGTACGACCAACTCCCAATCAATATCTACCAAGAACGTCAAGTACCGTTCCGTCTGGTGGCTTAAATCCGAACATTGGAAAAAATCACAAAACACCCAGAAATGAATTGGGCGATACTAGTGGAACAACCTCAACCCAAACTCGGGGACAATTTGAAGCTCAATTGGGTCGACAGGCAGGCATAGCAATCGGTGCTGTTGTCCTGCTCATCCTCTTTAGTCTGCTGCTTTTCAGCATCTGGTGGCGTCGACTCTTCCGCCATTACAATGTATCGGCTCAAATCTATGGACGTATCTGTATCCTGGCGAACTGGGCGGGTATTCCTCTGCAGTATTCTCAAACTCCACATGAATACATCCAGTCCATCGCTGTAGCCGCTCCAGACGAGGCTCCAACTTTACATCGCTTTGAGGATATCTACGTTCGCGAGCTATGGGCAAGCCCCGATAGCACCGAGCATCCGCTGAATACAGGAGAGGTTCGAGACTTGCCCGCTTTGTGGCAGCGCCTCCAGCCGCGCCTGTTCTTATACGTCGTCAAGCATCCACGCGTTTTGATGACCCTCCCTAACCGTACCTGGAAATCACTGCTCCGGCTAAGGGCAAAGAGACGCGCTCGCCGTGCTTTAGAACAGGACTTGTAGCTGATACATTTGACGAAACGGCTCTACTCTTATACACTGGTGAAGGTAGAGTTAGCGCTAGACCTGGCATCACAAAAGATGCCAGGTTCATTATATTGCATATGATATAGCCTTGCTCAGGAGGAAAAACAACATGTCGAAAAATGACACAACAAATAATGATCGACCAATAAACACATCATCTTCGCAAACACAAGCCGTTGAAATAACCAATGCCTTACCTATACGTTTACACGCGCTCGACCTTGCTCGGCACGTCGTCATCTCCCCTGATGGGAGGCGTTTTGTCGTAGCAACCTCCGATGATACACACCTTGGTCGTGGCTACATCACCACCGTTTATCCACAGCAAAACGACTATCTCACCCTTGTTCGTTTGACAATTCTTGAGACCATAAGTAAGACACCCGAAGAAGCCATCAAGCGTCACATCTCCGTGGCACACGCCATCCAGCAAGGCAAACTAAAAGATTTGAACAAATTTGCCTGACGCCCCGGCCTTCCCACGAAACCCATATACAAAAAAGAAGAATTGTTAAAAACCGGTAAAGTAGTCGTAAAAACCTTGACAAAAAGCAAACACATCCAGTATACTCTCAACAACGGGATTGCAACAGCAATCCCTGCAATTATCTGTCCCGATCTTATACACATAAAGATCAACAAAACAAAAATCTCATGGAAGGAGATGGCGAGCATGGCAACAACACAAACCCCGTGGCTCAACGTGGCACGTCTGCGCGATAACATCGCTGGTTACGGCCATGCTATGCCCATCTGCTGGGGTGGGTTGTCCACCTGCAGTGAAGTGGGAATGTTCAATACTTCCCGCATGGTCTTCGCCCAGGGTAGCAGTGTGCCCATCTACGTGGGATCTCCGCCTGCTCACTTCCGAGAGGATGAGTGAGTAGGGAACAGCAAAAGAGACACCCTCGACCGTGGGCACTGGCAGAAAAAATCAGTCCCACGGTTTTTTGTCGTTTCTTTTAGGCTCAAAAAAAAGAATGTAATAGTGTCCGCTATCTACTCTTTGAGGTAAAGCATGTAATGAAAGCAGTGGTCATTCGGATCAAAATCAATGCCCGGTTGAACAGGTCTAAGACTGTCCTGCCGGCCAATGTACCAGTCAGTAATGTGCAGTATGCTAATAAGGACAATATCCAGCGGATAACGCTCCTTAGTCATCTCAAGAGAGGAAATAAAATAAATGGCTATAAATGTAGATATACAACCAGCAGTACCAGTTGTTAATGATGACACGAAAGATGCAGTTGTCATTGATAGCCTCACCAAAATATTCAAGAAATCACGTCCCTTACTACGCTGGCATAAAAAAAATGCAGGACAAAAGGAAGAAAAGCGTGAGGTGCGTGCCGTTGATAACGTTACCATAACCATCAAGCGTCGGGAGATCGTTGGTATCCTCGGCTCAAATGGCTCTGGCAAATCGACCTTGATACGGATCCTTTCGACGCTGCTTATCCCTGACAGCGGGCACGTAAGCATCTTTGGCTATGATGTCGTGAAAAACGATCGCACCGTACAGCGCCTCATTAACCGGGTCAGTGTGGAAGCTTCGTTCTTCAAAAAGTTGTCGCCTATGGAAAATCTCATCTATGCGGCGCGACTCTACAACATGCCTGGTGATGAAGCCCGCCTCGAGATTCGCAGAATTCTCGGCAGGTTGGGCATCAAGCCAGATCGTATTGGAGCTCCCCTGGAAAACATGTCGCGTGGCATGCAACAAAAGGTTGCCATCGCCCGTGCTTTCCTCACTGCTCCTATCGTGCTGTTGCTGGACGAGCCGACAACGGGGCTTGATCCTCGTTCAAAGAACGATGTCCAGACCTTTGTCAGAGAGCTGCGTGACGAACATGATGCCACCATCCTGATCACGACCCACGATATGGACGAAGCCGGAGCTTTGTGTGATCGCGTCGCCATTATCGATCAGGGCCGCATAGTCGCCTTAGGCGATGCATTGGCACTTAAACGCGCAGTCACCGGCATCATGGGCCATTCGGAACTGGTCACTATGCATGAGGTCTTCATGCACTATACCGCTGCTCACTTGATCACTGAAACCGATATCGATCGCTACGGTAGCTGGGAAAAGGCTTTCGAAGCCTTCGAAGCACAACGCGAAGACGACGAAGAATAAGTAAGATGGAGAGTCGGCGTAAACAAGGAGCAATACGACAATGTCTTCATTGATGCACCAGGGACGTGCAACCTACGCCTTCTTTGAACGCAACTGGAACCTCACCAGGCGTTATTGGGGCTGGGAACTCGTCTGGCTGGTATACAACATAGTAAATGCCATGTCCGTAACCTATATCGGCCTCAGCGCACAGCTGATTACTGGCGTCAAGATAAATACAAACTTTTTCATACTCTACTTGTTGATCGGAACCGCCGTCTGGTCATACCTCAGCGTCACCTTCGATGGCGTGACCGATATCATCAACATGGAGCGCTGGGAAGGCACCATTGAATACACCTTTATGGCGCCCATCTCGCGCTTCACGCACATGATCGGTAGCTGTATGTACGCTGTCGTCCATGGACTGCTCTTCACAATTTTGCAATTGCTGATAGTGGGAGTATTCTTCCATATCGATCTCAGCCACGCGAACTTCGTGACAGCGATCGTCATTTTGCTACTCGGCAGCATCTCGTTCATCGGCTTTGGTATAGCAACCGCCGTCTTGCCGCTGCTCTATACCGAAAAAGGTATGCAGATGTCGTTTATAGTGCGGGCCGTAATCCTGCTGGTTTCAGGTGTCTACTATCCTGTAGAAGCCTTACCACAGTGGATGCATCCAATTGCCTATGCATCTCCCGCGACCTACGTAATTGAAGGTTTACGTGCGGCTCTGATGAGAAATCAGCCCATCTGGTCACCTGAGATCTTGAGTTACATATGGCCATTACTGCTCACCGGTATCATCAGCATACCCGTCGGGATATACATCTTCGGCATCGCCGAACGCTACGCCAAGAAAACCGGCAAACTAAAACGAAACGGGTAGTATTCGCCTGAACAGAATGGAGAAATCATCCATGGCTATATTGCTGCAAAACCTTTTAGCTCGTGCACCCAGGTTAAACGACCTCAGCGATGTAACCAGGCTACTTATAGCGTGTGACTTCATCGAAGACGGTATGTCTGATTATACCGAGGAGGAACTGCTTGCTGACTGGCAAAGACCAGGTTTCAACCTGGATACCGATGCCTGGGTAATCATCACCAATAAAGGGCAGCTTGTTGGCTTTGCCGACGTCTGGAGCTGCGATTATACTCAAATCAACATGAGAATACGCGTACACCCCGAATTCCTGGGTCGAGGTATCGGCACACTTCTGCTTCGTCTCGCGGAACACAGGGCGCGCCAGTTCCTTAGAAAAGCTCCCGTAGGGTTGCGTGTCGTCCTGCATAGCGCGGTTAGCAGCGGCAATCAGGACGCAAAAGACCTTCTCGAGCAAGAAGGGTACACTCCTGTACGACAGTTCTGGCGCATGATGATCGATGCAGACGAATCAGCAGATGGCTCCTTTCAGCCAGGCAAGCTCAAATTCGACTTATACGCTGAAATGCAGCAGTTGACTGCATTGGCGCAGCCGCAACAGAGAACAGGCATCTACATTGCTCGACAGTACGACATCTACGAAAAAGAGTTGCGTGCTGGCGAGGTACTGCCTATCAGCATAGAGCTGCCTGAGCAGTCAATCTACTCTTGATCGCTTGATTGACATAACACATGTACGCAGATTAGCAATATAATCCGACCATTCACGATGTGGGTACTCCACACAGTAGGTGCCGATTGATCGCGCACATCGCCGATTGATCGGCCCTCGGTGGGTGTTCCACTATCCGAATGATTTTGTTAAGGGTCATTATGCTGTTGCAGATGTCAAACCCGTAACAGCATAATCACCTCTAGTTTCTCGCCTGTGAGACCAAAGAACTAATATCTGGTATAGAACCAGTACTTTGTCATCATCCCTGTAGAAGGAGGAGCAGCTTTGAACGCCACCCCATACTTGACCCTTATCCCGTTGTTTGAAGAGTTACAGAGCGAACGCCTGATCATGCGGCCATACCGCGAAAGTGATGCGCAAGCATTGTTCGAGGCAGTAGCCGAGTCGCGCGATCACATCCGCCCCTGGCTCCCGTTCGCCGATACTCATCAAACCGTTGAAGAGAGTCGGGATTGGATTATCCATGAACAGGCTAATTGGTTGACCCGTGAAGATCTCATCCTCAGCATCTGGGAAAGGGCAACCAACCGCTTTCTAGGAGGTACCGGCATCCATCCAAAGAACTGGGAGCACAGGTACTTTGAAATCGGCTACTGGCTGCGTGTCTCTGCTCAAGGGCATGGATACATGACAGAAGCAGTGCAACTCTTGACACATTATGCCTTCAGTTCGCTTGCAGCCAATCGTGTCGAAATACGTTGTGATGAACGAAACGTCCGTAGTGCCGCCATCCCTCGCCGCCTCGGCTTCATCCAGGAGGCGCGCATGCGCAACCACATGGCTGCTCCAGATGGCACACTTCGTACCACCCTGGTTTTTGCTCTTATCCCATCCGATCTATGTCGCCCATTAAATGAAATGCCAGGCGACGAGAAACAAAGAAAAACGTTACCTGACCACTTCGTGCACCGTCTCTAACATAGAGACAAAAAAGAGCACGGAGATACTCACGCGGGGAAGACACAGATGGTAGTAATGGGCATATTGGCGTTCATCAACGCGACTGATAATGGAACAACGCGGCTCATCTTGCTCCTGTTAATGCTATTAGCGATAACACTCATCATAACAGGCTGCATCATCGCCTTGTTCACATTACGAAAACGCCTGAAATCCCAGAACTACCCTGATCCTTCCCAATTGAATAGAAGGACATGAAATGTCTCGTCGCTCGATCGCCCCTCTACTTTTCGGAACATTCATACTACGCGCAAACGGCGGAGCAGCAACCATCATCTTTGGTCTCTTCCTCGCTCAACTCGCGTCGCATACAAATGCAGCTATCACCAGCCTCAATGTTGGTCTTCTTGCCGTCGCTTATTACGCCACAGAACTGGTCCTTGCCCCGGTCATGGGCTCCCTCAGCGATCGCTTGGGCCGTCGTTACTTTCTCATCTTTGGGCCACTGGTAGGACTTATCGAAGTAGCCCTTATTCCTTTCGCGCCTGTACAAAATCCCTTGCCCTACTTCCTCTGTTTACGACTGATTGCCGGCACATCTGCTGCCATGACCACACCCGCTGTCCTCGGTTACCTCGCCGATTACACTTCACGAGACCGCTCGAGCCGTATGCGCGTCATGAGCTTCTTTGAACTTGCTACCAGCGGTGGCATCGCTGTGGGCGTCGTACTGGGTGGTTTTGCCTGGGATCATTTCGGACGCTTCGCCTTTGCTCTAATCGCAGCGCTCTATCTCGCCGTGGTACTTTGCATGATCCTGGCTCCTAAAATAATGCAGGTAATTGAACAGGGAAACCTCCGCGCGGTAGGCCTTCGTTACTGGCGCATTATTCGCACGCCTCGTCTCTTTATCTTCATTCCGGCCTGGATATGTATCAACGCCCTTGTTGGCGTCTGGATTGGCCCGCTGCTTACCTTTGTCCTCTCTAAGCACAGTAATAATCATAATCAACTACTGATGGGCAGTTTAAGTGGCCCTGGGGCTGGTCATATATTGAGCATGGTTCTTGGCGCCTTTGTTCTCTACTTTGGGCTGTGCCTTCTCTTCTGGGCCTTCTTTCTCAAGCATATTCCTCGTCTGAATCTCATGCTGACCTCAATCACAGGTATCTACCTGGCCTGCATTGCCCTCGCTGGTATCAACCACCTTGGAGTCGGCAACCATGCCTTGCTATTGATATGGATACCACTCTTAATGGTAGGCGTTTTTGCTGAAAGTAGCTTCGCGCCCTCAGCGCTTGCCTACCTTGCCGATATCTCCGAGGATGTCGCCAAAGATCGCGGCCTACTTATGGGACTCTATTCGATCTTTCTTGGCGTAGGTCAGCTTCTGGGTAATGGTTTCGGCGGCCTCTTTGCCAAAACCTGGGGCTTCGACGGCCTCATCTTTCTCACCATGCTGCTGGCCTTCGTAGCCCTGATTTCATTACTCATGCTCTTTAGACAGGAGAGAAAGCTGTCGTATCGGTGAGGTTTCCCATTTCCGCCCTCTATCAGCCTCTTCCATCTCTTTTCTAAACAGGGAGTCGTCACCTTGATCTTATTATGCGTTCAATGTCACGTTTGGCATCTCGCTCAGCAATCGCCTCACGCTTATCATAGAGCTTCTTACCTCGACCAAGCCCCAACTCGATCTTAGCCTTTCCGCCTTTCAGATAGAGCTTCAGAGGAATGAGCGTCAGTCCCTTGGTCTCTACTCTGCTAGCCAGTTGATTGATCTCGCGCCGGTGAAGTAACAATTTGCGGTTGCGTATCGGCTCATGGTTATAGCGGTTCCCGTGTTCATAAACAGCAATATGTGCGTTTTCTAGCCACAACTCACCATTGCGCACTATAGCATAAGACCCTCGCAAATTTACCTTGCCATCGCGAATAGACTTGATCTCCGTTCCCTTTAACGCGATACCAGCCTCAATCGTGCGCTCGACATCATAATCATGATACGCCTGGCGATTGACCGTAATCATCTTGATCGGGACATGGTTCGACGAAGCCTTCGCTTGCTCACTTGTATCTTTTGTCTTTTTTGCCATAATTCACCTCACCTCCTCATCTTGACATCATTAGTTGCAGTGTACTACTACAATTATGTAGAGGTATCATCATACAACAAGAAAGTACAAGCGTCGAGAAACACGTCACTGTTACCCCTTCAACCAACAATGAACGTCATTATGCAGATTAATAAAATAATCCATACACAGTAGGTGCCGATTGATCGTGCACCCGATTGATCGTGCACCCGATTGATCGCGCACCCGATTGATCGCGCACATGGCCGATTGATCGGCCCTCGGTGGATGTTCCGGTACCCGGATGATTGTGTGAAAACTCATGATCGGCCATCGGTGGCTCTTCCGGTACCCGAAGTATTTTGTTAGAAAGGCCCGAATATGTTCTACCATCTAGGCAGGATAGCCACCCGCTTTCGCTGGTTGATAGTGGGCTTATGGATGGTCGCTATCGCAGTCTCATTACCATTTGCCCCGCAAGCAAGTCAGGTGCTACACTCAGGAGGCTTCGTCAGTCCCGACGCCGATTCAGAACGCGCACTGAATCTTCTGGTGCAAAAAGTGCATCTCAATCTCACCATCGTTCAAGTTATCTTCACCAGCGAGAACACCAGCGCTGGTAACGTTGGTAACGTTGGTAGCGCCGATAGCGCCGATAGCCCACAATTTATTCAAGAGTCTCAACAGGCCCTTGCCAGGGTACGCAATTGGTCGGAGGTCTCTGGCGTAGTCAGTTTCACAGACAATCCACGCCAGATTTCGTTGGATCGTCACGCCGCTTATGTCAACATCCTCTTCAAACCCGATCCCGATAGTGCATCGAAACTCCTCCCACAACTGGAAAGTCGCCTGCAGCCTGTCCCAAACTTAAAGACAACGATTGGTGGTGGCCCGGTCTTTTATGAGGATATTCAAGCAGTCAGCGAACGTGACCTGCGTCGTGCGGAATTTCTTGCTATTCCCTTCGCCATCATTGCCTTGCTGCTGGTATTTCGCTCTGTTGTTGCTGCTATCCTACCCGCCCTTGTCGGCGGTGGAGCCGTAGCAGTCTCTTTGGCACTCGTTTTCGGCCTGGGGCAGATCACCACTCTCTCCATTTTTGTACTCAACATCACCACGCTTTTTGGCCTTGGCCTTGGCGTCGACTATTCATTGTTTATGGTCAGTCGTTTCCGCGAAGAACTGGCTCATGGCCGCAATGTCGAAGAGGCCGTCGCCATCACAGTTGCAACAGCAGGTCGCGCCGTCATCTTCTCGGGGCTGACCGTCTCCATCGGCCTTGCCGGTCTCATCTTCTTTCGCATCAACTTTTTGCGTTCAGTCGGTATGGCAGGTGTCATGGTCGTCCTGTTGGCGGTCCTGGCGGCGATTACCCTCCTACCCGCGTCCCTGTCCATCATCGGTACCAGGATCAACGCCTTTCCCGTCCGACTGCCACGGCTCTGGCGACGAACGTCGGGTGCAGCAACCTCAACGCTCTCACCTTCACCTGCTGCTCCTTTAGCCAATGATCACCACGGTTTCTGGTATCAGCTCTCACACGTCGTCATGCGCTATCCGCTACAGGTCTTTGTCCCTGTCTTCATCCTGCTCATAGCCCTTGGTCTCCCCTTCTTGGGAGTGCGTTTCTCGGCCCCGGATGCCTCTATTCTGCCGCCAGATGTTCCATCACGCGCCGCCTTCGACCTGCTGGCGAAGCGCTTCAATGATCGTGAGACTACCCCCATTCTCTTGGCGGTACAAACCCCCGGCGATGTTCTAACCACGACAAACATCCGTAATCTCTATAACTACGTGCGCCGTATCCAGGCCGATCCTCGTGTCGCTCGCGTCGATAGCATTGTCAGCGCCGATCCGCGCTACACTCTGGAGCAATACGAACTGGTCTATACCCATCCCCAACAGATCTCCGATCCTTATCTCTCGGCCTTCCTCAAACCTTCGGTCTCTGGCAATACGACCATGATCCTCGTCATCAGCAAATATGGCATGCTCGACCAGCGATCGCAGGCCTTAGTTCAGACCATTCGCAACACCACACCCGGTAACGGTATCACGACACTGGTAGATGGTAGCACAGCCGGTGATATGGACTATGTCACCTCCCTCTACACTGATTTTCCTATAGCCGTTGTCATCGTAGCGATTACAATATATATCGTTCTGCTGTTTCTCTTCCGTTCTCTCATCTTGCCGTTAAAAGCCATCTTGATGAATACACTCTCCATCCTGGCAAGCTATGGCGCCCTCGTGGTCATCTTCCAGAACGGCTTCTTACATCAGCTGCTTGGTTTTACGCCTCTCGGTTTTGTTGAGGCCTCCGGCCCCATACTGCTCTTCTGTTCGCTTTTCGGACTCTCGATGGACTACGAAGTCTTCCTTCTCTCGCGCATTCAGGAGTCCTTCTGGCAAACCGGTGATAACACCCGTGCGGTAGCCCTTGGTTTGCAGCGCAGCGGGGGCATCATCACCAGCGCCGCCGTCATCGTAATTGTCGTCAGTTCCTGTTTTGCCACCGCCGATATGATCCTGGTAAAAGCGCTTGGTCTCGGTATGGCCCTCGCCGTCGTCATCGATGCCACTCTCGTGCGTGGTCTCCTGGTGCCTGCCACCATGCGCCTCCTTGGTGATCTGAACTGGTGGTTACCCTTCGCTGGTGTGCAGCGCCGTCCTCCCGCCCTTGCCGAATATCTCGATGCGAGTGGACAAGAATCAGGCGCGATACACAATAAACCAGAAGTGGAATCATATACAGACGCAGGAACGAAAGGGAGTTCACGATGAAAAATCTACGTGGTGGGCTGAGCCACTCTCTCATCTTGCTATTACTTGCTCTCGTAATGGCCTCATGTGGTGTACCAGGCATCGTCTCTACCAACGCACAACTTCCCGTTGTAAACGCTACACCGCAGGCAACACCCTTACCGCCCGTCCGTTTCCCACAGGACGAGGCCGCTCATCGTGACCTCACCGAATGGTGGTATTACACGGGACACATGAATGCCACCACTCCCGATGGCAAACCGCATCACTATGGTTTCGAGCTGGTCTTCTTTCAGGTTTTGCGCAGCGATCTCCCGCCTGTCTTTGCCGCCCACTTTGCCATCAGCGACGTAACGCGCGGCCAGTTCCATTTTGACCAGCGCCGTCAGACCGAACCGGGAGCGTTCATCCCTGATGGTACATCTACAAAAGGCGTCGATGTTACCATTGGTGACTGGTCGATCCAGGGCTTGAATGGGCGCGATCATCTCGCGGCGCAGATGGCCAACTACGCCATGCATCTCTCCCTCCTTGGCCTCAAGCCACCCGCCTTGCACAATGGTAACGGCCTCATATCCTTCGGTGTTGGCGGCTTCTCCTACTACTATTCGCGGACCCGTATGGCCTTATCAGGCACACTCGTCGACCACAGCCAGCTCTTACAGGTAACTGGTGAAGCCTGGATGGATCACCAGTGGGGCAACTTCCTCTCCTTTGGCAGCGGTGGCTGGGACTGGTTCAGTATCCAGCTGAACAACAACACAGAAATGATGATCTACCTCATCCGCGATGCCAATGGTAAAATCGGCGCTACCTATGCTGGCCTTATTGGCACAGACAGCAATGAACGTTTGTTGCCTCCAAACGCCCTCCATGTGCGTATTCTCAATCACTGGACGAGCCAGGCGACAGGCGCTATCTATCCCTCCGGTTGGCAAATCGAGATCAACGACCCGCGATTATACACATCGCTGACTCTCACCCCTGAACTACAAAATCAAGAGCTAGTCGTCTACCAATCGACCGGCAACGCTTACTGGGAAGGTGCGGTGACAATCCGTGGTCATAGTGCAGGTACACAGGTGCAGGGCAAAGGCTATGTTGAACTAACGGGCTATGCCCACTAATCCCACTAAAAACTTCTTTGCGCGTTGAAGGCAAGGAAGTACCATAAGAAACGTCAGGCATATCCCTTCATATGGTATACTTTCCACGGCAAAAAGAGAATGGCCATCAATATAGCGGAAAATTAGTCATTTGTAGTAACATGTGTATGTGTTTTGCAAGCATGATGTATGACAATGTCATGAAATATATTGTTCCCTTGAATATCCTATGCTATACTAGAATAGTTCAGATGAGAGGTTCAACTATCCTGTGTGTAAATCCTTTCCTGGTATTCCAATAATTCAGGACGGTTGGGTTGTAATCATTGTTGACTGTAACGATGTGTTAAATTAGGTACAGAGGACACTGATGGAGGCGAAAGCTCAAGCGCCCACCTTAAAAGAATCTACTATCGTCGAGCGCGTTGCTCGTAGCATCTCCAGCGTACGTGGAGCAAAACCAGATTATACGCGCCTGGCTACCGAACTGGAACCAGTGATCCCTTTCGATGTTTTCGGCGTTGTTTTATTACGCCATGACCGCCAGGCTGTACGCGTCACTATGTGCCAGCGTAGCGGTGGTAGCTGGGTAGCGCAGTACCGTCAACACCCACTCAGCGGCTCAAAACTAGAGCAAATATTGCCAGCTCCCACCACATTGGTATGCGACTATCCCTACGGGTTGGATGGCCCTCCTGCCCTCTGTGGCGATGCCCTCAGTAATGCCCACCAGTTGCGTTCGACGCTCATTGCTCCCCTTATTGTCGGAGACAAAGTATTAGGAACACTGGAACTGGGTAGTACTCTCCTTGATACCTACGCGGACCCAACGTTGCAGCGGCTCATTGATGCCGTTGTACACGTATTGGCAGCCGCTATTGATAGCGCTCAGGTCGGCGGAAGTGCGGAAATACAGGATCGTCAGCGCCAGGCGCTTAAAGACGTCTCCAGTGCTCTTACCTCGAAAATGGACCTTTCTAGCGTCCTTGATCAAATTGTAGTCGGTATCGCCAGCGCCTTAAATGTTGCCTCAGCCATCGTAACCTTTGATCAACGGGAAATGCGCATCCATTTAGAAGCCCAATCAGGCCTCTATCCGCATATACTACGTAATATCACGAACAGCAAAAGCGCTGTCTTTGAACAGAGCATCATTGGTTATACGCTGCGCCGCAGGCAGCCTTTCTTTTCCAACGATATCAGCACAGATGACCGTTTCCCCCTTAGCCGTGTCTTCACCATACAACTCGGTATGCGCTCGATCTTTAGTTACCCATTGGTGATAGGCACTACTGTCTACGGAGCTCTGCTGCTCTTCTCACCAGAGTCAGGTGGCTTTACACCTCTCAAAACCGATATTCTCTCACTCTTCGCCAGTCAGGCCACCATCGCCATACACAACGCCATGTTGCTCGAATCAGCGCATCAGCGTAGCCGTTTCCAGCAAGCCATTGAACAATTAGAACGAGCCTATCGGCAAAACACCGATGAGGAAGAGGTTCTGGCACGAGTACGTCAGGAGACCGAGCGTACTTTCGGCATCAGCTTCACTAGCCTCCTCCACTTCGTCAGTGACCATCTGCTCACGCGTAGCGAGCGCGACCTGCATGCCGTATTTCATCCCACTCCGTCGCTACCTGAGGAACTCTCGTTACAGGAAAGCTCTTCTCAGTCAGAACATGAGCAGCAGCTCTCTTCCTTATTACAACAGCTGCTCGATGCCCAACCAGCAGAAGTTCATGCTCTCCAGGATGTACTTACAGAGGAAACACTATCTGGTTTTGATCAGTACAATCCTTCATCTCAAAATGATAGCATAGTGTTCCTCACTCAAACTGCTGAAGCAGCTTTAGCTCGTGCCGAAGTGCTGAGCGAGCTAGGTCGTCTCTTCACACAGTTAAATCTGTCGAACACCCATAGAAAAGATGCCTGGTTTGTCGTCGATCTCCTCGGGTTATGTATCTATATGAATCCAGCCGCAGAGGCCTTCTGTGGCATACATATGGGTACCACCATAGAGAGTACGCTTGACGATATGTTCACCTATTTATTGCTTCGTATTCGCAATGCTGATGAAGTTCGTGCCTACCTGCACGATTTTAGTCATGGCAATGTTTACAGGCAGGACCTGCGCTGTGTCCTCGCCATAGAATCAGTTCATGGGCAATTGGGACCTGCCTCTTTTCACTTTCCTGCTGACGCGGCAGAGCTAGAAGGGATTCTAACTGCTCTGCAGCCATCGCGTAATTCCCTGCGCCTGGAGAGCGCTCCCTCTGACTATCACTATCAGTTCTCGCGTTATCCCCTCATGAACCAGCATGGTGTCCATATAGCGAACACCTTGCGCGTGCACGATGTCACAGAGCAGGTGCGTGACGAGAAAAACAAGTCGGCCCTTCTCTCCTCTGTCTCACACGACCTGCGCACTCCGCTTACCACGATCAAAGCTGCGGTAACGGGACTGCTGCAGGAGGACGTTGAATGGGATGAGCAGACCCGGCGCGAGATCCTCGAAGATATCGACACTGAAACCGAACACCTCACCGTTCTTATCAATGCGCTCGTCGAGATGTCACGCATCGAGATGGGGGCCCTCGTCCTGGATAAAGAATGGTGTGACGTCGTCGAGATTCTCCACGGAACCCTGGCTCGGCTCGAACGTACCCTCGCTGGCCGTTCTGTCCGTACCTCTCTGCAGCCAAATCTATCGCTTATCTACGCCGATCATGTTCAGCTTGAGCGTGTCTTCTATAACCTGATCGAAAATGCCATTCGTCATAGCCCCGATCATGCAGAAATACTTGTATCCATCGATATCGTCGACGAGACTACACCTGAAACTTCCCAGCGCTATCTACGTGCAAAGATCATCGATAGCGGTACGGGAATCCTGGCTGGTGAGCGTGACCGCATCTTCAATACCTTCTATGGCCTGAATTTACGTGGCAGTGGCCTGGGCCTGGCTATCTGCAAGGGGATCATTGAAGCGCACCAGGGGCATATTGGTGTGGAAACTGCCCCTGGCAATGCAGGCTCATGTTTCTTTTTCACATTGCCTATTCACTCATACAATGGTAAACCGGTTTCACCTGCAGGAGAAAGCAATAGCGTCTCCTCGTTGGATCAAGTAGAGGCCGACCTGAAAGCAACCCACACTTCCGGGCCACTCTCGCCTACTTCCCATTCATCATCTATCGGTGTTCACCTTGTTGCGCCCACGACGGAGGAGCAACTATGAAAGCCAAAGGTAAACGTATTTTGGTCGTTGATGATGAGTTACCCATTCAACGCATTTTACGCCGAAACCTGTCTGCCAGTGGCTATGACGTTCTGGTCGCCGACGACGGGGAACAGGCCGTGGAAATGGTTCGTGCGCATCAGCCTGATCTCATCTTGCTTGACCTCTGCCTTCCTGGCAAGATAGACGGCCTCGAAGTTTGCCGGCAAGTCCGCCTCTCAATGAAGACACCGATCATCGTGCTCTCCGCTCTTACCGAGGAAAAGCAAAAAGTTGAAGCGCTCGATCTCGGTGCCGATGACTACCTGACCAAGCCCTTCAGCAACGACGAATTACAGGCACGCGTGCGTGCCTGTTTAAGACGCGCCAGTTCTTCAGAAAATGGCAACGAATCATCAGGACAACCCGAGATTTTACAGAGTGAAGACGGTTATTTATATATGAACATGGTCAAACGACAGGTACGCGTGGGTGATCGAGACATCCGTTTGACCCCCACCGAATTCGAATTGTTGCGGCAATTAATGCTCTATGCTGGCAAGGTGCTCACACACCGCTCTTTATTACGAGCAGTGTGGGGCCCTGAATATGGCGAAGAAGCCGACTACCTGCGCGTATATGTGCGACAGCTGCGGCTCAAAGTGGAGAAAGAACCATCTAATCCACGTTATATCATCACCGAACCTGGCATCGGCTACGTCTTTCGCGGCAACGTAGTAGCGCGAAATGTTTAATAAAATTTTAATAACTCTCTCCTTTTTCTTAATATGGATCTAATTCACTATGGCGTACACTGGAGACTGGTGTACTTTTTCAAGCCATGGAGTGCAAAGATCAGTAGCCCGCTTTTCTCTTTTTCTTTCGCCACCGCGGGCGGCGAAACGGCAAGGGCAGAGACAAAGCCTCATATGAGGCACACATAGGGCACACTAGAGGATAAGCCAGTATGGAAGCTCAACGAAGATGTTCAAAACTTCAAGTGCTGATTACAAATCAGCAAAACAGCTTTGAACATGTTCTAACAACAAACATACAAAACTGGGGTCATCAGGCCATCGTGGTAACCCCATCCTCCATATTATCAGAAAGCCACGCCTACGGCGACGTTTTATTATTTGACCTGGACGAAGCCCTTCATAACGCTTCACCCATAGAAAATGGCAACCCACAGGTACCTGTCGCGTCAATGCCGTTGGCAGTGAACGGCATAAAGCAGGACGACAAACATTGGCCTCATGTTCGCCTCACAATCGCACTGAGCAGCCGTTCCGTCTCCCGCTCGACGCTTGAACAAATAGGCGCTGTAGCGCTACTGCAAAAACCTTTCGAAATGAGCCGCCTGCAGCGCTATTTACGCGTCTTCCAAAAACTTCTGCTTGAAGGTGAAGAGACCCCATCTGTAGGCGAAAAGATACGTATTCTGGTCGTAGATGACGATGTAGCAATTGCTAATGCCGTAAAACAGTGCTTGAACGTTGAATCGAACTATGAAGTAGCCGTTGCCCATGATGGATTAGAGGCGCTGGAACAATGCCTCGATTGGAGACCGCATTGTATTGTCGCAGATTTGATCATGCCCTGGCTGGATGGTTATCAGGTCATTCGCTGCCTGAACAAGGCTTCGTTACATACCATACCTGCTTTTGTCATCATGAGCGCGTTAACTCAATTTGAGGCGCCGTGGAACCGCCCATACATGCGCGGTAACCACGTAGCGTACGTTGATAAGCCCTTTAACGTCGATCATCTACTCGCTGCCATTGAGCAGGTATGTTTAGATAGGGTCTGATACTTATTCCTCTCTCTTTCGTCCAAATCAAGAGAAAATGGAAAACTGCTACTAACCATCGCGTGTGGTAGCTTGTGGTAGAGTATTTGGCTCGCACGCTTGACCGGGAAAGGAATAGAAGGAACTATGGAGCAGCAAGACCGCATTATGGATGGAGACTTACAAACATTAGGTCTCCAATCTATCCTGAAAATGCTTGCCCTGAGTGGGAAAACGGGAACACTCTTCGTCCATTCAGGTCCTGAAACACTCTCTATCAGCCTTCGTAAAGGCCAGATCGTCGCGCTGCGCGAAGAAGGCGTGCCTCAACCGGATTTGCTCGTTATGCTCTGTCTCGTCAATAAATTGGACCCTCAACGAGCACAAATGGTGCGCGAGCATGCAGGAGGTAACACGCAGGTCGCCCTTGCCATGCTTGTTGAACGCAATTGGATGAGCGCCGCTGAAATGCAGCGCCGCTTAGAATTTGCTGTTACCCAATCAATCAGTCACGCCTTGCGCTGGGTCAATGGTCGCTTCGCCTTCCATCGTCAGCTTGTGCCCATGGAAAACAGAATGCAAGCGCTCGACATCGACTCCACGCTCCTGGAAGCCCTACGTCAGGCTGATGAATGGGAAGAGATGGGCGAGACTCATTTGACCCGCACTACCGTCGCCCGCTGGCTGCCAGAAATCCATAACGATGTGCGTAGCCTTGGGCTCGGCCAGGAGTTTATCGAAGCACTCTGCCTCTCAAATGGTGAAATACCACTCCAGGCTATGGCGCTGGTTTTAATGACACCCGAGGCCCGCGTTGCACGCATCATGACCCGCCTTCTCGAGCTTCGCCTCATCGAAATCGTTGACACCGCTCTGGAGAACGAAGTGCAACAGGACCTTTCAAACCTCATTATCAAGTGCCAGACAACATTAACACGCAAGCAGCAGTCCTCCAATCCAGAGCAGCATCTTCTTGGCCTCATCACTGTCCTCTCCGATTGTATCAACGGTTTGTTGGCCCATCATAGCAGGTATGCGAAAAGCTTGCGTGGGCGAGGACAGATACCTTATCCAGATGTGATACGCTATCTAGAGCGCCGTTTCTCCGGCCAGTTCCAACTCCTCGCGCAGCAATATCCCATCCTGGAAACCATTGAATTTACCAATGGGAGATTTGACTGTACCAGCATCCTTACCCTGGATAAATTGGTGAAAGGAGAGCAATTAGAAGAATTTTATTGGGAAGCCGTCCTCGGCCTGGCTGCCTTCTTACGCATGGTCTTCGCAGAGTTATTACGTGACGAGGTGGGCAATTCACATACCGGCCGCAACCTCAATTTCGCCTGGAAGGCCTTCCTGACCGAAATTGATCAGGAAATTCATCAGTACCAGGTCTACCGGGCGCAGCACAGCGCGCAGGTGACCCGTGGCCGTGATCCCGCTCAACCTGCCCCCATGGGTATCACACAAAATTGGAATCATGTCCCTGATAATGAAGGTGGTCCCTACAGGCCACCTGAGTCTCGTAGGAGGTTAATCTAATGGCTGAACCGACAGTACTGGTTGTGGACGATAGTCCTACTGTGCGTAAGATCGTCCAGATGACCCTGCAGCGGGAGCATATTAGAGTGATTACTGCTGGAGACGGTCTCAGCGCCCTCACCTCAGTTGCCGACGAAATGCCCGCCCTGATTCTGCTCGATATACAACTTCCTCGTATGGATGGGTACCATATTTGCCAGATAATACGCAAAAACTTGCAGTTTCGTCAAATACCGATTATTATGCTCAGTGGGAAGGATGGTTTGTTCGACAAGATGCGTGGTCGGCTCGCTGGTTCAACAGAATATCTCACTAAACCTTTTGACTCAGCAGAATTAGTACGCACCGTGAAAAAACATCTTGTGAACTGGCAAGAACGTATGCCCCCACAACATGAAGGAATGCGTACTCGCCTTCGACGCCGTGGCTAGGCGTTGTCCACGTTTCCTGTAGTAGGTGTAGTAGGAGGTTCTACAGGTGAATGTGCGTTAGTGGAATAGCCTTTATTTCCCATTTCACTAGCGTAACTGGCATATCGGAAAGGTATAATAATGATGCCTGGACAGAAGATTCTCGTTGTAGATGATAGCTGGACAGAGTTGACCATGATTGCTACTCCACTGCGTAATAGTGGCTTTGAAGTGGTTACGGCTGTTGACGGTGACGAAGCTGTCGAAAAAGTGTTTAAAGAACATCCACAATGTATCGTACTGGATGTCGTCTTACCAAAACAAAACGGTTTTCAGTTGTGTCGTAAACTCAAAAGCTCGGAAGCGAGTAGACACATCCCGATTATTTTGTTAACAAGTAAAAATACTCCCCTCGACAAATCCTGGGGGTTAAGACAGGGCGCAGATCTGTATATGACAAAGCCATTTAATACCGATGAATTAGTAGCTAGTGTGCGCAGTCTGGTGTAAAGAAGCTCGGGTACCCGCACTTGGTACCCTCATTACACCTCTAGAGAATATGCCCGGCGACTCGTGTTGTCGCCCAAGGAGTTTTTTTGTGGCCAGCGATGATCAAAAAATACGGCAACGGGATGCTTTGATGCCACAAACTATGTCGGCTTCCCAGCGACCAGGAACTCAATCAAGTGGTCTTTCCCCTGACTTTCACGGGAGTCAGCGAAACTCCCGCGTAAATTCCATGCTGGCATTGCAGTCTCAACTTGCTCAAATCTCACAATCTCGCCCTGCTAGCGCCGATCAGGGAGCGATATCAGCTGAGGTTGTCGGTGAGCAATACTTGACCTTCTCATTGCTGGATCGAGAGTTTGCCCTTAAAGCTGAACATATTCAGGGTGTAGAACGCTTAGTTGATGTCACCTCTGTTCCCAATGTCGCACCCTGGGTGAGAGGTGTGATCAATCTGCGCGGCTCGATCGCCTCGGTGGTGGATCTTCGCAGTTTCCTGGATATGGAGCAGCTTCCCTACAATCCACGGACTCGTTTGTTGTCGGTGCAGTTCAATGAAATGGTGATTTGCCTGGTTGTGGACGGCGTCAGTGAAATGATACCCATTCCTCCTACCTCTATTACCGACATAAGCGTACGCCACGCCGCAATACCACAATGGGCTATTCCTTATGCTTTTGGGGTCGCATTGATTGATAGACGTGTGATTGTGTTGATAGATGCTGCACGCCTGCTTTTCTCAGATAAAATGCAGCGTTACGAAGCCCTACCATAATATTTTTTTTGAACGTGCTAATTATAGACGTATTTTTACACACAGGAGGCCTGGCGATGAATCCTGATCGCAATAGAGGCGGAATGACTGTTAATGGGCTGATGCAGCTAGGGCTATTTCTTTCAGCCGCAATTCCAGTCATCATGATCGCTTTTCTGGGAGTATTTGCCTCACAACGAATCCAGAGCAGTAATAACGGCGATTCCACGACTTTTGTACTGGTTGTTGTTGCCTGTGCAATCGTGGCCCTCATCGGAGTACTGACCGTCAATTATTTTGTTCAGCGCGAAGTCAAAAGTCGATTACTTGGACTTGTTGACGTCTGCCGTGATTACGCGGGCGGAGATCGCACCATTCGCGCTGTGGTCAACGGCGACGACGAGTTCGCTATGCTCTCGATGTCGCTGAATACCCTTCTTGATAATCAAGGGACCTCGCAAAGTGGAGTCTCATTTGGCTCCAATGGCAATGATGCTGCTGCGCTACAAGCGCAGATCGAGAAACTGCTCCAGGAAGTTAGCGCCGTCGGTGATGGCGACCTGCGCGTCCAGGCCGAAGTAACACCAGACACCCTCGGCGTTTTGGCCGACTCGTTTAACTATATGATCGAAGAACTTGCCAAGGTCGTCGGACGCGTCCAAACAACAGCTGTGCAGGTCACTAACGCGACTCGCCGCATCATTGATCGCTCCGATGAACTCACCCAGGCATCTGAAACCCAGGTGGCTCAGATTTCTCAAACGACCGAAGCCGTCGAAGCGCTGGCTATCTTCATTCAAAACGTGGCTCGCAATGCTCAACTCAGTGCTGAAGCAGCTCAAGAAGCCCTGCGTAACGCCAATAGTGGTCAACGCTCCGTTCGTCAAACGATTGAAGGTATGGTCGTCATTCGTGAAAACGTCCAGGAAACCTCGAAGAAAATCAAACGTCTCGGCGAGCGCTCCAATGAAATCGGCGAAATTGTTCGTATCATTGAAGACATCGCCGATCAAACGAACCTGCTTGCTCTCAACGCCGCCATTCAGTCAGCTATGGCCGGCGAGCACGGACGAGGATTTGCAGTCGTTGCAGACGAAATCCGTCTTCTCGCCGAACGCTCGACTGAGTCTACCAAGCGTATCGATACCCTCGTCAAAAGTATCCAGGGCGATACCTATGAAGCTGTTGTAGCTATGGAAGATAGCACGCAAGAGGTCGTGAAAGGTTCGCAACTCGCTGATGAAGCCGGTCGTTCACTTAACTCGATCTACACCGCCGTCGAACGACAGGCGCAAATGATCGAAAGCATAGCTCGCGCCGCGAATGAACAGACATCGGTCTCTGAAGCTGTCGCTGTTGCCATGGGTCAGATCTCTGACATCACTCGCCAGACCAACATCGGCACACAGGAAGCCGCCGCCAGTGTGAGCTATCTTGCCGAGCTTACAGAGCAACTACGTGCCTCGGTCTCTACCTTCCGCCTACCAGACCGTGGCAACGAGATGATGGCTGCGTTCCCAGGTATGACATCTGTGGCAGAGCTGCAAGGAGGAAATGGTAACCAAATCTTCCCACCAGCCCTCGGCCCAGGTCCCGAAAACAACTGGGCGCAAGATTTCGCTGGCAATTTCCCACCACTTCCAGAACCTGGCAACTCGGGTTCGCTGGTCGCACTCTCCAGCCGTAATGGACAGTTTTCCTATAATAATCAGCCAGATTTCGGCCAGCCGTCGTTTAGTAGCCAGCCGGACTTTGGTGGGCAGCAATCCTTTGCTGGCCAGCCCGGCTTTAGTCAGCCGCCCTTTGGTGGCCAGCAGGGGTATGCTAACTCACAGCCGTTTGGTGGTCAGTCATTCTCTGGTCAACAGGGTTTCAGCGAGCAGCCCTCGTTTAATAACCAGCAGAGCTATGGTGGGCAGCAATTCTTTGGTGCCAACCAGTACCAGCCAGGTTTCGGTGGTCAACAATCTTTCGATAATTACCCTGGCTTTGGCGAAGTAAGTGGATTTGAGCAGCCACAGGGCCAACAGAACTTCCCTGCCTCAAACCAGGGAGCCAATCCGCAACAACCAAATTCTGGCTCGCCGCAAAACCAGCAGCAAGCACAATTTCAAGCCTCTCGTCAGCGTTGGCAAAGAGGTGCTCAACAGAATCAAAATCAATCGCCGTTTGGTCAGGATCAGGCTCCATTCCCGAATAATTGACAGCTATGAGAAATAGTGGAATGTGTAGCTAGAAAAAGTGGGTACGCGCAAAATGTCGGATACATTTGATAAACTTTCTGTACTCGATTCGTTTATCGAAGAAGTGAATAGTTATTTGCCAGAAATAGAGTCCAATCTCGAAAGTTTGGCACAGTCGCCCTCTGGCACAATGCCCGGCTACATGGACGCTATTGAGGAAACCTATCGCCGTACCCATACTATTGGTGGTTCTGCTTCGATGATGGATTTCCCCGGCTTGGCCCATGTTGCCCATGGTATGGAAGATATCCTCGGCGATGTATTAGATGGGATATCTACCCTTGATGCTCCTACGATTGGCCTCTTGCAACGATCCCTTGGGAGAATGCATAAACTCCTTCAAGGAATACACGCCGGTATCGATGAAGAAGCAGTCATGGCTGAAGACGATGCTGATTATGTCCGCTATCGTGCTCTTACAGAATCTTCAGCTTCAGCTTCAGCGCCATCAGTCGCCAATGGTAACACGCATGGCGCTCCGTTGCTGCCAGCCTCCATTCCATCCCCTGTCGACATGCCAACACAAAGCGCGCCAGCGATCTCTTCGATGCCTTCACTTGACGAGGTTTTAGCTTCCTTCCGCACGACGCCTGTAACAGCCGGTGAGGATATAGCATGGCCTGAAGAGTCTGCTCCTGCTGAACCCGTATCAGCTGACTTTGTCCATCAGCCAGAACAGGTGGTTTCACATCTCCAAGAACAGGTTGCAGAACTTGCTCAACCTGAAACAAGCTTTGTTCCCGAACCTTCAAATCCAAGTGCCCTGGAAATACTGGCCGCTACCACAGCAACATGGCCAGCCTACTCTCAAAACAACATCGAAAACAGCCCTGCCGGGTCACCAGCAGCGCCTCCTCATGATGAAAGCGTTTCGCTTCCGGCTTCCGCTAGTGAAGACGTAACCGATCCCAAACAACCTTCCCTCGTTCAATCTGCACCAGCGCCCCTGCCTGCTGATCTTGCACTCCCGGTAGAGTTCAACGAAATGCACGAGGAGACCCATTCCCTGGCTGTACAGGCCTCCTCTCTTAGAGAAATGCTCAAACAACTGCGCGTGGCTATGTCCGTAATCGAAGCCCAGCGCACGGAATTCAAGGGCTTTCTCGATGGCTCCAAAGATGCCCTCGATCGTATGGAAGATTGGGCTGGACAGGCAATGGGGCTTAATCTTCGCAATAGCCCCGAACATGTTCGGCGTTATCTGCCCCTCTCTGTCATGTGGGTCTCAAATACTAAGCTGAAAAAGGTACTTGAGCTTCTCACACAGATTACTAGTGGTGTCGAAATGACAGACGGGCAGATCCACATCGTACTGCAACAACTCTCTGCCTCCATTGAATCGTGTGGTAATGCCTTTCAGCAGCTTCAGGCTCAAAGCTCTTCGCATATCTTCACACACGATCAAGGCTGGACCCCATGGGAGATGCGCGTCTCGCGTGAAGCAGAGGCAATGCGTGAACGTGTAACCTTTGAACGGCGTGGTGACCTTGCAGCTCTGCGCACTGAAATCGAGGCCGCTGTTCGCGAGGAATTTCGACGAGAACAAGAGGCGAAAATACGCGAAGAAGTACGCCGCGAATACGAAATACGCCCACTGACTCTTGCCGCCCGCTCAGAGCTGGAGCGGCAATTACGCAACGAAATTCACCAGGAGTTTGAGGCAAAGCGGCAATTGCTGGAGCGTGTCTCCGGTACAGATAATGTCGAAACCATCCAGGAACTCGAGAACAGGCTTCGCAGTGAAATTGAGATCCAGGTTCGCCAGGATTTCCTTAATCAGATAACGGAAGGCGCCGGAGGTCTTCTGAATGCATCAATGCAACAGACGCTCATTCCTCCTGTATCGACTGCGCCGCGTACTTCCAACTTTATTGACCAGGCGCGGCAGGCAACAGGGCTGCCCACTGTTGATACACACCAGTCCGCCCCTGATAAACAACAGCCTGCTTTTACACCGCCGCCTGTCGTGTCAGCTCCCATGCCACCTGTATCATCGCAGGTCGCTTCTGCACCCGCCGCTCCAGCGGTACCGCCCCGTCCGCAACCTGCTGCCCAGAAGCCATTGACTTCTGCTTCGGCTTTTACTGCGGACTTTGGGGAGGAAGCGTCAGAAATCTTCCGTTTAGAGGCCGAAGAGCATCTACAAACGATCATTATGCACGTGGCCGCTCTCGAGAAGTCTCCGACAAATCGTGAAATTATCCAGGGTATTAGCCGTGCCACCCATACACTCAAGGGTGCTGCTGGCATGATGGGCTTCCGTGCTATCGCCGACCTCTCCCACATTTTCGAAGATCTGCTCGATAGCATCATGGAGGGCACTACCACAATTTCATCTGCTGTACTCAGTCTCATACTTGATACATCAGAGACACTTGATCTGCTTATTACAGCTAGGAGCACCAATCCACGTGATGAAGAAGCCAGCGTTCAATTGCTTCGCGTTCGTTATGAAGAGCTTCTCGGCCAAAGTGCACTCAGAGATGCTGGCGTGGAAGACGTTGATGTCGATGAAATGAACGAAGAAGACCTCATGGATGACGGTTCCACCGTTGCCGGCGTCGTCGCTGGCTCTCAATCCATGGAGACAAATGTCCAGCGTGCCGCTCGTGGTGATCTCAGTGTTCGCGTGCGCCTCCAGAAACTCGATGAACTCGTCAACCTCTTCGGTGAACTCCTGGTGAACCGTAGTATTCTGGAAGAGCGTGTCCATCGTCTCATACAGCTTGTCTCCGATGTTGGCATCAGTAGTAATCGCCTCAAAGATGTCGGGCAAAAGCTCGAAAGCAGATTTGAAGCTGCAACACTACCCAGTGGCCATTCTGTGCAGGTAATGCCAGGTGAAGGTTTACAAGGTAAACTCGCTAACGCTAAAAATGGTAACAAAAACCGCGCTGAACCAGAACATCTCGCGGAATTTGATGAACTGGAACTCGACCGCTATACCGAATTCCACCTGCTCGCTCGTGGCTTAAGCGAAGGCATCTCGGATATGGCAACACTCAGTACAGAGATGGAAGCAATCATACGAGATTGTGAAGGTGTCTTCGCCCGTGAGAATCGTCTTAATACCACTTTCCAGGACCGTTTGATGAAAGCGCGCCTGGTTCCTCTCTCAACCATGACTCCGCGTCTCTACCGCGCTGCTCGTGCCGTTGCTCTCAAGCAATATAAAGAGTTCGAGTTCCTTCTGGAGGGCGAAGAGACAGAAGTAGATCGCACCGTCAATGAAGAAATTGCCGGACCATTGCTGCACCTCATGCGTAATGCTGTGAACCATGCCATCGAAACGCCGGAAGTTCGTATCCAGAAGGGCAAACCACCTGCTGGCCAGATTAAACTCTCCGCCGCCTATGAGGGCAATCAGGTCGTCATCACAGTACGTGACGATGGCGCCGGTATCGATCCAGAGCGTGTACGCAATGCCGCTATCGCTCGTGGGCTCATTCGCGAAGATCAGAGACTCGATGACCATGATATTATCGAACTCATCTTCCGCCCAGGCTTCTCAACTGCCGAAGTACTCAGCGAAGAGAGTGGTCGTGGCGTTGGCCTCGATGTCGTTCGCGATAGCGTTTCACGCCTGAGAGGAACGCTTGTCGTTGAGTCAATGCCAGGTCAGGGCACTGCATTTACTATGAAGTTCCCCACCAGTTTAGCTATCCAGAGCACGATGATGGTAACGGCTGGTGGCCAGCAGTTCGCCATTCCGACCGTGCTCGTCGAATCCATTGGCCGCCTGGATAACTTCAAGCGCTCAACACTTGGTGGCAAGCCAGCTATTCTGGTGCAAAACGATCTTTATCCATTGAATACACTTGCCCAACTTCTCTCGTTGCCAGGAAGTCCTATTGACGATAAAGCGCCATTACTCCTGGTGAATGCGGGTGGCTACAAAGTAGCCATGGTCGTTGATGATATCAAAGGTAAGTTGGATGTCGTGATGAAGAACCTCGGGCCTCATTTGCGCAACGTTCACGGCATAGCTGGAGGAACCGTGATGGGCAATGGGCGCGTCGTCCTCATCCTTGAGCTAATCGAACTACTCGCCACCCGTTCGAAGCTGGCTGGGAGCGCGACAACCTCGGCCTCTGCTCCCGTATATCGAGACGGTATGGTCGTTCCGCCGCTGCCAGCAAGCTCCAGGACAGGTGCTCTACCATTGCCTGCTCAACAGCCGGCCGCAGCTTCAAAACCATCGGCTACGTCGGCTCCCTTTCAGGCAGAGTACGGAAAGCACGTGCTTGTGGTAGATGATAGTCCCAGCGTTCGTCGTGTGGTCAGCAATATGCTCAAACAGCGCGGTTGGGAAGTCCAGATGGCGCGTGATGGCGTAGAGGCCCTGGAAATGATCTCCCATCAGACGCCCGCAGTCGTACTGCTCGACATAGAAATGCCGCGCATGGATGGCTATGAACTGATTTCAACCATCCGGGCCCAGGAACAATATCGCACGCTTCCGCTTGTCGTATTGACCTCGCGCGCCGCCGCCAAGCACCAGCAGCGTGCCATCCAGTTAGGCGCCAATTCCTACGTGGTCAAGCCATACCAGGATGAAGAACTTATCAACACGCTCAACACCCTGGTCTACGGCGCCCCCGCCCGCTAGAATATACGTGCCGCATGGGATGTAGCCGTGACTGTGTCTACATCCCTTGCGGCGCAAAAAGAAAGAACCGTCTTCAATGGGAGTTGAACGAGCCGTTACACGCTGGCACATCCAACACCAGCAAATACTCAACGAAATCAAAACCCTGGAGGCAAAACTCGCCGATCACCAGGAAAAACAAAGCCACGAGCAAGAGCTTACCCAACAACTGATCGAGGCGCGGAAAAAACTCAACCAGCTCGGCCCCTGCCCCAAACCAATGATGGGCTAGAAGACATCAACCCGAACCCGCTACCCAGCCACAGCCTCGGCAATCAACCTCCCCATCTCCTTCGTTCCCACAATCACCTTACCCTCCTCGTGCAAATCCTCCGTTCGGTAACCAGCCTCCACAATCACCTTCACGGCCCTCTCAACTGCATCCGCCTCCTGCTTCAAATTGAACGAAAAGCGTAGCATCAAGGCAAGCGACAAGATTGCGGCAATAGGATTCGCCTTCTCCTGCCCCGCAATATCAGGAGCGGATCCATGAATAGGCTCATACAAGCCAAACAACCCAAACTCCGTGCGTCGTGTCCCAAGACTTGCCGAAGGCAGCATCCCCATAGAACCTGCCAGCATCGAAGCCTCGTCAGTCAAAATGTCACCAAACATATTCTCTGTCACAATCACATCAAAACTCGCAGGGCGACGGATAAGATGCATCGCGCAAGAATCCACCAGCAGGTGCTCCAACATTACATCGGGATACTCCCCCGCCACACGGTCTGCCGTTCTTCGCCATAGTCGCGATGAACTGAGCACGTTCGCCTTATCTACCGACGTAACCTTCTTCCGTCGTTCTCGCGCCAGATCGAATGCCGTTCGCACAATGCGCTCGATCTCAGCTTCCGTATAAATCAGCGTATCGATAGCATCGAGCCCCTCTGCCGTCTCACGAATTTCACTGGGTTTTCCAAAATAGATTCCGCCCGTCAATTCGCGTACAACCAGGAGATCAGTCCCCCGTAAAATATCAGTCTTAAGAGTAGAAGCATTCAATAAGGCATCAAATGGACGAATGGGACGGAGATTAGCATAAAGAGCCAGCTCTTTCCTTAAGCGAAAGAGCGCGCGCTCAGGTTGTATCTTCGCATTCGGTCCTTCGTAGCGAGGAGCGCCGCCGACCGCACCAAATAAAATAGCATCACTCTCCTGGCAAAGCTCCATTGTTGCATCAGAAATAGCGTCACCCTCGGCATCTATTGCCGCGACCCCCACCAGTGCCTCTATCGTATTAAAAACATGCCCATAACGCTTGGCAACCGCTCCCAGGACACGCACAGCCTCCTCTGTCACCTCGGGGCCGATACCGTCCCCCGCTAAGACCGCAATCGCATATGTTCCCAAATCTGTTCCCTTCTTCCTACAGCTTCAAAATAACATTTACACGCTTGTTTTGATAAACCTCGTCAGGTAATCCACAGCACTGCTCATATGTGCCTTCAGCAAACCAAACGGTCTCTCGCAGTATAGCAACGTACCTTAAAGATCGTCAATACCGGGCACAGGCTCCAAATATTTTCTTGACAAAAGTAATTTACTAACATATAATTAGTATCTAAAGGGAAGTGAGTATTTTTAGGGAACTAATCCTGATGAATTACTTTCCTTCGACGACAAACAAGCTATATGAGAGGCTCTACCAAAACAGGAGCCTATGTTTGAAAGGAGTATCCAAATGCCCTGGGAAATTGACCCGGCTCATTCGCAAGCCACCTTCTCTGTGAAACATATGATGTTCAGCACTGTCCGGGGACAATTTAAAGTCCTCAGCGGTCATCTTCACATTGATGAGCAAAACCCGCATAATTCGTGGGTCGACGCACAGGTCGACGCAGCCAGCATCGACACCCGTGAGGAAAGACGTGATGCCCATCTTCGCTCACCAGATTTCTTCGATGCGCAAAATTATCCAACCCTTACCTTTAAGAGCACCAAAGTCGAGCACACCGGGGGCAACGAGTACAATGTAACAGGAGACCTGACGATGCGCGGTGTCACCCGTCCTGTGACGTTCAAAGCAGAATACCTCGGTCAGGGTAAAAATCCATGGGGTATAACGGCAGCGGGCTTATCTGCAAAAACAAAGGTTAACCGCAAAGACTGGAACCTCAACTGGAACCAGGCCCTTGAAGCTGGCGGCTGGCTCGTGAGTGATGAGGTGACTATCGAGATTGATCTCGAGACCGTCCAGAAACCCGAGGAAGCGCAACAGGCAGCCGCAAAAGAGGCAGCCACTACAGAACAATAATCTTCCCCATCATTAGCTGGCAAAATGTAGGGGCGATCTTTGCGGTCGCCCCTCACCCCCCCAGCGCCCTCTCCAGATCCCCCATAATATCACCCACATCCTCGATCCCCACCGACAATCGAATACACCCATCCGTAATCCCAATAATCCTGCGTTCGGCCTCCGATAAATTCCTGTGTGACGACATCGCTGGATAGCTCACCAGCGACCAGGCATCACCCAGCGTTGTCGCAGGCAGAAGGAGCCGCAGCCTGTCCATAAAGCGAAACACCGCATCCCTTGACTGCTCCTTCAATTCAAAAGAAAGCAGTCCACCGTATCTTCCCTCACCAAGCAGAGTCGTCGCCAATTCGTGGTGTGGATGATCCGGCAAACCTGGATAATGTACCTTCGCCACCGCCTGGTGTTCTTGCAAGAACTGGGCCACCCTCAACGCATTGCTACAGTGTCGCTCCATGCGCAGCGTTAGCGTCTGTAACCCCCGTTTAATCAGGTGAGAGTCGAACGGGCTAAGCATCGCACCCAGGATAATGGCATAGTTCCGCAGTTGATCCAGTAATGAACGTTTCGCGCTGATCACCAACCCTGCCGTGCTATCGCCATGTCCGCCCAGATACTTCGTCGCGCTATGCACCACCAGGTCAAATCCATGTTCAATCGGCCTCACCAGAAATGGCGTCGTAAAAGTGCTATCCACCACGCTGACCGCCCCGACCTCTCTCGCCGTCGCGCTGATAACGTCAAGGTCAATGACTTTAACCAGTGGATTTGAAAGCGTCTCCACGTAAACCACGTCAGGTTGCTCTGCGCGAATAATATCGCCCACGTCACGTCTGTACAGGTCATGCGTCACCACTTCAACGCCCAGTGGCACAAACGCCTGCCGCAACAGGCTGGTCGTGGCCCCATAGAGATCCTTTGCCGCCAGAATCTTGCTGCCTGCAACAAGTCCGCCTGCCAGCAGCGCGGCATGAATTGCTGCCATTCCAGAGCCGAAAGCTATCGCCCCAACACCCCCTTCCGCCTGTGCCATCACAGTCTCTAGAGCAAAAGCATTCGGATTCCCTTGCCGCGCATAGACAAAGGCCGTCTCACCCTTTTCTTCCGACAAACTAGTATCGAAAGCCCGGTCAAGTGTCTCAGCATTGTAATGAAGATACGTCGTACTCGTATAGATAGGCTGTACCGTCGGCACCCCTTTACGACTCCCACTCCCCTCTTCTCGCTCTCGTTCATACCCATGTACCAGTAATGTCTCCAATGTCCAGTCCCTGTTGTTAGATCGCTTCATGTAAAACCCCTTGTCGTAGATGAAAGAAAAAGATACCGTCCCATATCTCCTACTGCCAGCGACGCGCATGCATAAATACAAGGGAGCCAGTAGGGAACTCCAATGAAATCTGGATGAAGGTAAGAGAACGCTCCCGCAGCCACCAGCACCATTTCAACCAGTATACCAGTAATAGCCGTTACTAATGAAAGCACGACATTTTGCCAACCTCTCCCCGTCACAAACCAGAAGTTCAAATAAATGATCGTTGTCAATCCGGCTTTAGCGTGAGAATCAATGCTGGTAGCGCTCACCACGTAAGCCAGCAATACCCACACCAATTCCACGATACACAGCATAAGTTGTTGAGGCACTCGTCTTTGGCCCAACAAAGGATCAACCATCGGATGTGAATAACCTATGGCCACAGCCGCCACTCCAAATAGCAGCGGTACCCACCATGCCAGCCCAAAAAGCACCGGAACAGCATAATGTTCCACCTTGCTATGTACATGAAATGCATCCAGTCCCGTCCCCAGCACAGCTCCCAGAAGAAAGAGCCAGCATATCGCCCAACCTTTCACCAAAACCTCCGCCTGCAGATGCCCCCTGGCCTCCAGCCATGGGGAGGAAGCAGGCATTCCTTGCTTGGGGCAGGGGATGGGGAATTCCCTGCTCGTTCTGCTCTACAAGATCGCATAATCATATCCATCTGCTCTCTGAACCAGGGAACAGTATCTCGCATGGACTCCATCCACCTCCCTCTCGCGTGTCTCGATATCGAAGGACCCACTTTTGCGCACCTGGACACGTCCCACATGGATCCCCGCTGTTTTGAGCGGGGCGGGCACGACAGCCCGCACCCTGTCTCCTGTTTTGAACCCGCGAACCTGCTTCTTGCGCGTCAGATAACTCGAGGGGAACCCATACTTCGTAAAGTTCGTGCGGCAATGCTGTCCTCGGCCAGTGGCCATGATGGTGAGCGTGTTGGGGGTGCGGACCTGGACGCCTGCAAGCTCCCCTACGCACATGGCGTCCAGGGCATGGGACTTCTCGACTCCGAACCGGGCGCGATTCCACCTGGTCCGCCCGCCTGTCCAGATGCCTAGCGGGAGCCCGAACACGCGCAGGGCTTCGACCAGCTTGTATCTGCTAGCATTGACGGCGGCGGCATCTTTGAGCGGGACCTTGGCTCTCGCTTCCACCTTCGGGTGGCCGAACTCAGAGGCGGTCTGGTTCCCTTTCGCCTGATTACACGCATGACAGGTCAGTGCCAGGTTCGAGACCCGGTTGGAGCCACCCCGGCTCCTGGGCTGTATGTGATCAATCTCAAAGGGAAGATTGGTCTTCCCACAATAGGCGCATCGGTACTCATACTTGATGAGCAGGTAGGCACGCACTTCCCATCCGGCAAGCTCACCGTGTTGATACTGCACTCCGTCGATCTCCGGGTTCTGAAGCAACTGCGTGTCGAAGCGCACGCGCTCGACCTCCAGACGGGTGACAGGCGACCAGTGGGTGAGTCTGTCTGTCCAAGTGACGACGTTGCCAACACGGCTCAAGATCGAGGGAGGTAGCCAGCCCTGAGGGAGAGCCCGATTGTCGAAACGGGGGGCCCGGTGTCTCAAATTGGCGCTGCGTCGGCGTCTGCGGGCGTTGGCCTGCGTGACTTTATGGTCGTGAACCCTTTGGCCCCGGTGCTGCACTTCACAGAGGAAGAGTGCGCGATGCACTTCCCCTTCCTCTGTGGCTTCTACGCGCGCCAGCGCCATGCCAGTGGTCTTGCTTCCTGGATCGATCTTGAGCGCGATGGGCTGAAGGACGCAGTCTTCCACCCGCCGATCTTTGAGGCGAATGACGAACGGTTGCACCCGATGGACCACCGCCCGCCCACGCGCCAGCAGGAGCCGCGCCCGTTTGGGCGTACAAGGCATCAGTGGCCGTTTCTTCTGATCTAACACGCATACCATCAGTCGTTCTCCTTTGCTTTTCCTCTTACGAGGCCCCGTAAGGGGCTGTCTGACGGGGAGGGGCAGGCATTCCCCTCCCGCTCCTCTCGCCCATGTTCGACGGGCTTGTGTAGCTCAGAGCACCGTTCCCACCCCGATGAGAGCATTTAACCCTGAACGGCAGAGCTACGCATTGAGGAGGCGTGCGTAGGTGCCTTGACCCGCCGAACGGAGTTCCCTCATTTCCCGGCCTGCGGGATCAGGAACGAGGGCTGGACAACGAATCAGGCTTGCCGAGTCGCCGCCCGTGGGCGGTTCGAACAAGCCCCCGCGTTCTACGCGTGGGGTCGTTGACCGACGGCATTATGCCCTCCTGTTCCAAAAAACTCGCTTCTCATTATACATCTTACAATATCCCGAACACGTAACATACTTGCATATCCAGCACTGCACATTGCAATGTAGTAGAATACGAGTAATCGGGTTCAAACGAACAAACAGTAAGGGAGCCTTGCAGGGATGCTTCCTAACTCATAAAGCCTCCCAGGAGTGAGCGAGGACGCGCTTGGGAGAGCGGATCAAGTCAGGACGGCCTGCCTGCTGAAATGACAGTAAGGAATACCATGAGCGAGGTAGAACGCTTACCCTCTTATAGCGCACGAGAGGGGCCACTTTGGAGACGCTATCTTATCGATAGCGTGCTGGCGATATTGGGGTCGCTCCTGATAACAACAATCATATTTGCGCTGCATCTCTATCCAAGCATCCCGAATATATCTCTTACTTACATACTACTTGTGTTAGCTTTGGGAAGCACGCGAGGACTCTTTGCCGCTGTGGTCTCTTCGCTGGTAGCCTTTCTCTCCTTCGATTTTTTTCTCGTGCCCCCTTTCTATACGTTTACTATTGCCAGGCCTGAAGAATGGATCGCGCTCCTTGTATTTTTGGCAACGGCAATTATCACCGGGCAATTAACATCGGCGCTGCATCTACGTGCTGAGCAAGCCAGTCGCCAGGCACGTGAGACGCGTATTCTTTATGAATTGGTACGTGCTACGAATAACGAGGAGGAATTGGAAAGTCAACTAAGCGTGGTGGTGCATTCAGTAGTAAATGTCTTTTCCTCGTGGGGAGTACGTGATTGCGCAATTCTCCTTCCCGATGCCAATGGGAAGCTGACAATACGAGCCAGCGCAATGAATACAGGCGAGCAACTCACACCGGATGAGGAAGCCACGGCGTCGTGGGTGATGAAACAGGCCCAAACAGTGGAACTGCACGACGTTTCCTTAGCACCTCAACAATCTACAGGCTTTGCCCCGCGCGCAATTGTGCGGAGTACTGTTTCGCTTCACCCGGTACGTCGTTTCATGCGGATGATCCCGCTAAAAACAGGCGCCAAAGTAATTGGCGTCTTACGACTCCAGTTAGAGGATGATCCACGGCAGTTTACCCATGAAAAGAGCCTGGGGGTAGATTTAGATAGAACAAAACCTGAAACCGCCTTCTTCTGGACCTTCCTCGACCAGGCTACCTCGGGGATCGAGCGCGCGCGCCTGCGGCGTGAGAGCCTGCAAATTGAACTATTGCGGCGCACAGACGCATTGCGTGCCGCGCTCCTCTCCTCAGTATCGCACGATCTCAGGACACCCCTCTCCTCGATCAAAGCCGCTGCCAGCAGCCTCCTGCAAGAAGATGTACAATGGGACGAGGAAGCGCGGCGGAGCTTTGCCCTGGCTATCGAACAAGAAGCTGATCGGCTCAATCGTCTTGTGGGAAATTTACTGGATATGTCTCGTATCGAGGGAGGAGCACTCAAACCTGAAAAAGAGTGGTATCCTGTTGATGAATTGATTCACGATGTTCTTGGCCATATGCAACCAATTTTACAAGGTCGTTCTGTTGTGACGGAGCTCCCCACAGATTTACCGCCAGTAGAGCTGGATTATCTGCAGATGGACCAGGTATTGACCAATCTCATTGAAAATGCGGTGCGTTACACGCCAATAGAGTCGCCAATCGAGATAACGGCACACCTTGAGGGTGAACAGATGGTGATAAGCGTTGCTGATCGTGGCCCGGGCATTCCTCCTGTAGACCTGGAGCGAATCTTTGATAAATTCTACCGCGTGTTAGGTACTCAACACACTACAGGCTCTGGACTGGGTCTCGCGGTGAGTAAGGGATTGGTTGAAGCTCATGGTGGGCGTATCTGGGCTGAAAATCGGGAAGGGGGAGGGGCAGTGTTTCGTTTCACTTTACCAGTAGGGAAGACGAGGATGGAGACAAATGAGTAAAAGTGGCGCAAGGATTCTGGTGGTTGACGATGAAATCGAGATTTTGCGTGCGCTTCAGCGCAGCCTTGCAGCGCATGGCTTTGAGGTTTTTACTGCAAGTAATGGCGAGGATGCGCTTGAGGCTATTAACCATTATCGACCAGATCTCATGCTGCTCGATCTTGGATTACCCGGTATCAGTGGCTTAGAAGTGACTAGGAGGGTTCGTAAGCAATCGAATTTGCCCATCATTGTGCTCTCGGTCAAGGATGCCGAGCGTGACAAAGTGCAGGCTCTTGATCTGGGTGCTGATGACTACGTTCCCAAGCCATTTGGCATTGATGAAGTATTGGCACGAATACGAGTGGCCCTACGACATACCGCCCAGGTTCAAGCTGGAACGGAGCCAATTTTTACGACTGGTCCACTCAAAGTTGATTTTGCCCAGCGCCTCGTGCAAGTCAACGGGCAGGAGGTCAAGTTGACTCCTACCGAGTATGATCTCCTCAAAGCCCTCATCAAGAATCGAGGTAAGATCATGACGCGCCATATGTTACTCTCCCAGGTGTGGGGTACCGGCTATGGAGCAGAATCCCACTATCTTCATGTCTATATAGGACAGTTGCGCCGCAAAATTGAGCCAGACCCCGCCCTTCCTCGCTTCATTCTTACAATATCGGGTGTGGGCTATCGCTTCAACAGCGATGACTGAAGCCTCTGCGCAGTCAGTGGTCGGAAGCTTTCTGCTGCTCTCCCAAATTTGGAGAAACCTGGGCAGCCATCTATCATGACGGCTATTTGATTTCCTGGCAGCCGATACCTGTTGCAGTATCCGTCAACGAACCCCGGAGGTGAGTCCTAGCCCGTTGAACCGCCAGGCACGCCGGGAGGAGACCTCCCGACGGCCCGAGCAAGGCAACCCCAAGGCCTTGAGGGTGCGCGTTAAGCCATTCTGTGCTGCGTTTTCGTCTCGGATGTGGTGGCAAGCACAGTCAGGATGAGGACAGTCCCACTCTCGCACTTCAACAGGTATGCCTCCCTCCACGACAAAGCCACACTCGTGACAGGTCCGCGTCGAACCGCCTTCCCCCCACTCCAAGTAGGTCTTGCCTGAACGCAACGCCACCCAGGCCAGCACGTGCTTAAAACGCCGATTCAAGGATTGGTTATTCATGGAGCGGCGCATCTTGCGGGTGATGCCGCCCCCGTGGGGCACATAGTCCCCGATGCCAACGGCATCGTAGTCATGGTAGAGGTGATTGGCCAGCGTGTACACAAACTGCTTCGTCTGTTCTCGCCGTTTGCGGTACACGTCTTGCAGTCTGGCATTGAGCATCAACCAGCGTCGAGAGGGGAGCCAGAACCGGGAGCCGTCCCTCCGTGTGATCAACCGAGATTTCTTCTTGCACCGATCGCGCTTCGATTTCAGGACATCGATCCGCTTGTCAAAGCCCTTGAGAAAATAGGGATTCTGGATTTCGATCGCCTGGCCGTCTGAACCGACGGCATAGGCGAAATTCTTGTGGTTGGGATCCAGGGCCACGATCTTGGTAGGTGAAAGCGGTTTGCCGTTGGGGAGGGTCCGCTCGACGGTGAACACCACACTGTAGAGATGACCTTCCTTTACAATCCGACACTGCCGGATGTGCTCGAGATTCACCCAGGAAGGAAGCGCTTCGACCAGCTCAAGCACCAGCTGGAGTTGCTTGCCCGCGGCATCTTTGCCCAGCGAGAGGGTGAGGCTTCTCCCGCAGAGCGCGTAGCCCTTATGTGGCTCGTCGTATTGAAGCGAGAACCACCTGCGTTTCCAGGTGCGAAACTTCGGCCAATTGACGGCTTTTGCGCGCCGCCCATGTCTGCCATCCTGGTAGTCCCTGATCGCTTTGGACAGTCGCAACGCGGCATTCTTGAGCACCGAGGAGTAGACGGTCTTGAGAAACGGATACTGCGCTTTGAGAGAAGGCAAGAGATCGCGCAGGCCACGCTCGGTGTAGAGCGTTTTCCCTACCTGTTTGTCCTGGCTCTGGCGATACTGCTGTCGCAGGCCGTTGGCGCGCTCAAGCAACTGGTTGTACAGCCAGTTGGCAATCTTGGACTGGGAATCGAGGAGGGTGGCCTGTCCTTCGGTCACCTCGAGCGCGATTTTGACTGCTGATCTCATCTGCTTGCCCTCCGTTGGCCTGCTCACTGGTACTTCTGTTCTAACATCTTACACCCCAAACCCCAACATGTCAAGCAATATAGCAATATCCTGCTTTATTGTTACTGCTACATTTCCCCGACATGAGGACATAGAGTTGCGTACCTTCCTGAAAATCTTGAGCAAATCTTTAGATATCCGCTTTGTCTTTTTAGCGCGCCTTGATTGGGTTGAAGTTATCCTTATTGGTGAAAATACAGTTGCTAACTACCCAATTATCCCGGATAACTGGAGGTTGCCATGAGCGAAACGCGTTTACTACTCCCTTTTAAGCAAGGAGTCAAGATACTTGCACTTGAATACGCGGTACTTCTTGCTAAAAGCCGCGATGCAACGCTGGTGCCCCTTTCATTAATTCAAGTCTCAAACGAATGTGGATCAAAGGGTGCAAGGCTGGAACATATACAACAATCCAAAGATTTTCTGGCAGCTGTAGCACATCAGGCTACCAAATACGCTGTTCCCATTGAACCTGTTGAGATATTCACAAGCGATGTGGTCAAGAGTATTGGTTCTCACGCTCAAAACAGTTATTGTGAAGGCATCCTCCTCTTTGTTAGCGAAGGCGATGATATTTTACTGCCTATAGGAGATGTAAAGCATGTTCTAACAAGGGTATCCAGTAAGCATCACGTTATTCATCTGCAGTCCATAAAAAAACATAGCAGAAACGGATCCTTGCTTAAGCGTCTCTCTCGCTGGATGAACAAAGAGGATGCCGAAGCCGAGCCAGTAAGTACGACGGGTTACGCAACCCCCTGAATGTGTGCAAGTAAGCCCTAATAATAAGGATTGTATCGGCATTGCTGCCGATCGTTTTCGCTACCACTGTTTGAGCATATGGGCTACTTTGCCGCTGGGTGTAAGTTCGTAGCGGATACGATCAGGGTTGACATCCTCAAACTCCGGAGCAATATTCGCCGCAACTACTAGTCACGAGGATGAACGGCTTGCCAGACGCGCGATACCACTCCTGGTGCATTTTGCCGATAGATGTACCTGCGATGTATTTTGTGAAAACTCATGATCGGCCCCGCCACTTCCTGAACCCATTCCAGGAGGGCCATAATGTCGGATAAACTCAAAAATAATAATCTACCGGGATCGACCGCGCGTAGCAAAAGCAATAAGCCTTGAACAAGGGCATAAGCGTGTTATGAACAGAACCCTCGAAGTTAAGAGAAGTCTTGAGCAAATCTTGAGAAATTCCCCCACTTTCTTGAGAGCATCTTGATCTCCTTTGAGCTATGGTAGAGAAAACAAAGACAAGAGGTCTTTGTGTACCATTTAGCTGAGTATAAAGAGATGACCGGAACAACGCGATTGCCGCTACCCTTCACGCATGAATTGGAGATCGATGCCATCGAAACAGTCGTGCTCCTGGCGCTGAGTCATCATGCCACACTCGTTTCCCTTGAGCGATCAAGTATAGAAAGGGAGCAGATACGATGATTGAAAAAGATCAGCAACCCCGAGAGGACGATCACCATAGCGGTACGAGCAGGACGAAACAGTACGTGCTCTCCGACGACGAACCTGGCCTGCTCGTTCGTCCCGAGGTGCGTCAGGGGCAATTTCCTGGCAATGAACGGGTCCGCTTTGTGCTCCCGCGCAAGCCCGCGTTGCGGCGCGTCCGCCGCGGTGTGCTCGAAGCGACAGCAGTCACCCAGGCTCCAACCAACGCGTGGGGTCGCGTCAAACGTATGCTGATCGGCAGCCCCATCCCCACGTCGCGCTCAGAACACGAACGGTTGACTAAATTCAAAGCCCTTGCCGTGCTTTCGTCGGATGCAATCTCGTCGGTGGCCTATGCGACCGAGGCCATCCTTGCTACCCTGATCGTCGCCGGATCGGTCAACCTCGGGTTGACCTTGCCCATCAGCTTTGCCATCGTGCTCCTGCTGGCCATTGTAGCCCTTTCCTATCGCCAGACGATTCCCGCCTACCCCAATGGCGGCGGGTCCTATATCGTGGCAAAAGATAACCTGGGAACCCTGCCGGGGCTGGTTGCCGCCGCCTCGCTCATGATCGATTACGTCCTCACCGTCTCGGTCAGCGTGTCTGCTGGCGTGCAGGCTCTTGCTACGCTCTTCCCTGCCTTATCCTCCACATTCACCATTGTGAGCATCGATGTGGCTCTGGTGTTGTTCATCATGCTGGTGAACCTGCGCGGCGTGCGCGAGTCGGGCTCGATCTTCGCCATCCCCACCTACATTTTCATCGGCAGCGCCCTTTTGCTCATCATCGTGGGCGCCCTCAAGTCCTTTTTCATCCAGCACAACCCCGTCATCGGTCACTTCCAATACGTGGCCGCTACCGAACCGCTCTCGATTTTCCTGATCCTCCGCTCGTTTGCAGCGGGCTGTGCGGCGATGACGGGAACCGAGGCCATTTCTAATGGGATCCCCGCCTTCAAGAAACCCGAGGCGCGCAATGCGGCGATAACTCTCACCTGGATGGCCGTGATCCTTGGAACGCTCTTTATCGGCACAACAGTGCTGGCCATGTCATATCACATCGAAGCCAACCCGGCCGGCAACCCCACAGTAATCGGGCAGATCGCACAGCAGGTGTTTACCGGACCGCTATTCTTCATGTTTCCTGTGTTTCAGCTCGCCACGCTCTTCATCCTGACACTGGCAGCCAACACCAGCTACGCCGACTTTCCCCGCCTGTCTTCCCTGCTGGCGCGCGATCACTTCCTGCCGCATCAGTTCGCCTTCCGGGGCGACCGCCTGGCGTTCTCGATCGGCATCGTCTTCCTGGCGGTGCTTGCCAGCCTGCTCCTCGTCGTCTTCAAGGGAGATACTACCAGCCTCATTAACCTGTATGCCGTCGGCGTTTTCATGTCGTTTACCCTTTCACAGGGCGGGATGGTGCGGCACTGGTGGCGATTACGGGGGGAAAAGAGGGGGTGGCAGCGCAGCTTGGCGATCAACGGGTTAGGCGCGCTCACCACGCTGCTGGTGGCGCTGGTGATCGCCACCACGAAATTCCTGTCGGGAGCCTGGATCGTCGTCATCCTCATCCCCTTGCTGGTGCTGATGTTCATCGCAATCCACCGGCACTACCTGCATGTCGAGCGCGAGCGTACCACAGAGATCCCCATTCGCCCGAAAGACGTTCGCCACCGTTTCATCGTGCCGATGGAGCGCCTGGACCTCGCGACGAAACGCAGCCTGGCCTACGCCCGCTCGATCACCCCACGAGTGAGTGTGGTGCATGTGGCGCTTGACAGGCAGAAGACCGATGCCCTGCGTACCGCCTGGGAGGAAGAGCAAAACGCGCTCTCTGAAGACGAACGCGCGCCCCTCGAGATCATCGAGCCGGGGGACCGCTCCCTCGTGCGTTCGCTGCTTCACTACATCGATGCGATGCAGCAGCAATACCCTGACGAGACGCTGACGGTCGTGCTGCCGGAGTTCGCCGAAGGCTCCTTCCTCAAACGCCTGCTGCGGAACCCCATCATCCTACGTCTGAAGATCAGCTTATTCTACCGACCCGAGATCGTGGTGACCAACCTGACGCTCCCGGCGCAAAACAACACGCTCCCCCTGCGCCCAAAGGATGTCCACCACCGTGTCATCGTGCCGGTTGCCGAGCTTGACCGTGTTTCGCTCCAGAGCCTGGCCTACGCCCGCTCGATCTCTCACCATGTGACCGCAGCACACGTGGCCATGGATGAGCAGGAGGTGGAAATGGTGCAGTCGAAGTGGGAGCGCTTGCAAAATCGTCTCTCCGAGGAGGAGGAGACCTACCTGGTGGTGGTCGAGTCCCCGTATCGTTCGCTTCTCCGTCCGCTGTTGGCCTACATCGATACGGTACACGCTTTGTATCCGGAGGATACCCTGACTGTGATTCTGCCCGAGTTTGTGGTGGCCCACTGGTGGGAGTATTTCCTGCACAACCAGACGGCGTTTCATTTGAAGACTGCCTTGCTGGCCCGCTCCGACATCGTAGTCACAGACATTCCGCAGCACCTGCGCAGCCAGACGAAAGAGGAAGGGGAAGAGCACATGAACGATCTGCAGACCTGACAGCGACTGGAGAAATATCCACCTGCGCACTGGACATGCTGGAAGAAGCAGGCAGATACCACCGTCATCGTACAATTCTTGAGCATTTCCAGAGTAATTTGCCGGTAATCCAGAACGCCTCTTTACACTTTTAGGCTTATACTTCATTTTGGGAAATCCGAAGTATTTTGTTAAAAGTCATCACGGTTCTGGCGAAGAGGAAAGGTCGTACCCGTATGAGTACCATTGAACACGTGCTGCCCATCGAGGCGCACGGCGTGTTTCCCTGGCAGCGCTATCTGCTTGATACCGTACTGGCATGTGGAGGAGCGCTGCTGGTCACAGGAATCATTTACCTGTTCCAGCTCTACCCGCGCATTCCCAACATCTCCATCGTGTATCTGCTCGTGGTACTCGCCCTGGCGAGCACACGTGGCCGCTACCCTGCCATTCTTGCCTCGCTGGTGGCCTTTCTCGCCTTCGATTACTTCCTCGTGCCTCCGCTGTATGTCTTTACCATCAACCGTGTGGAAGAATGGATTGCCTTGTTTGTCTTCCTGGTCACCGCTATCCTGACCAGCCAGCTCGCCGTTGCCCTGCGCGAGCGCGCCGAGCTGGCGTCGCGCCGGGAGCGTGAGACGCACATCCTCTATGACCTGGTGCGCGTCACCAACCGCGAAGGGGAACCAGAGCGTCAGCTTCACACGATTGCGCGCTCAGTCGTCGATGTGTTGTCCTCCTGGGGCGTGCATGACTGCGCCATTCTGCAGCCGGATGCGGCAGGAACCCTGCGAGTGCAGGCAAGTGCCTATCAACCGGTGGAACAGATCAACCTCTCATCAGATGAGAAGGCTATCGCCGCCTGGGTGATCTCGCAGGGACGGGCTATGGGCCTCTACGACGATAGCGCCCTTGTTCCGTCCACGTCCCCTCGCATTGTGCAGCGCGTCATTGTGAAGAGCACTGCCGTGGGGCGGGCGGTCGGCCGCTCGCTGCGCCTGATTCCGTTGAAGCTGGGGCAAAAGGTTGTGGGGGTCCTCCGCCTGCGCGTGCTGGATACTCCTGGCGGCTTTCCATACGAGGAACGCCTTGAGGAAGAGCAAGAGCGTCCGAGCGCGTGGACCTCCTTCTTCTGGACCTTTCTGGATCAGGTGACTGCTTTGATCGAACGCGCGCGCTTACAGCGGGAAAACCTGCGTATCGAGGTGTTGCAGCGCACCGACGCCTTGCGCGCTGCTCTCCTCTCTTCTGTCTCACACGACCTGCGTACGCCTCTGACCTCGATTAAGGCTGCCGCCAGTTCGCTCCTCCAGGAGGACGTCGAGTGGGATGAAGAGACACGGCGCGGCTTCGCGCTTTCTATTGAACGCGAGGCGGATCGCCTGAACCGCCTGGTGGGCAACCTCCTCGACATGTCGCGCATCGAGGAGGGCGCACTCATACCCGAGAAAGAAGAGTATTCCCTCACAGCTCTCATTCGAGATGTATTGGTGCGTCTCGAGCCGCTTCTGGAAGATCGCATCATACGCACTCATCTGCCTGATGATCTGCTCCTGGTCGAACTGGACTATTTGCAGGTGGATCAGGTCCTGACAAACCTCATTGAGAACGCTGTGCGCTACACGCCCTCGGAATCGTCCATCGATGTGAGCGCGCAGCTTGATAGCGAACATGTGGTCATGAGCGTGGCCGATCGCGGTCCTGGTATTCCTCCGGCTGACCTCGCGCGCATCTTCGATAAGTTTTACCGTGTCATACACGGGCAGCACCCTGGGGGGTATCCAATGGGCTCGGGCCTGGGATTGGCCGTCTGCAAGGGCCTGGTCGAGGCGCACGGTGGACGCATCTGGGCAGAACTGCGTGACGGTGGCGGGTTGATCGTCTTTGTGGAGTTGCCTCTCGGTGAACAAGAAAATGAGAAAGGGGAAATGTAACCTATGAGTAAGCGAGGTGCCTCCATCCTGGTGGTGGATGACGAGCGGGAAATTGTGCGGGCTCTGCGACGCAGCCTCAGTGCCCATGGTTTTACCGTGCTCACAGCGAGCAGCGGTGAAGAAGCCGTCCGCTTGGTCTCACAGCAAAGGCCCGATCTCTTGCTGCTCGATCTCCTGTTGCCTGGCATGAGCGGCCTGGAAGTGTGCCGCCAGGTGCGGGCAGTGTCAAATGTGCCCATTATCGTGCTCTCGGTGAAAGACACCGAACGCGACAAGGTTGAAGCGCTCGACCTCGGGGCGGACGACTACGTCGCCAAACCCTTCGGCATGAAGGAGGTGCTGGCCCGCGTGCGCGTCGCCCTCCGTCGCGTTGCCCAGGCGCCGAGCGGCACCGAGCCGCGCTTTCAAGCCGGGCCGCTCTCCGTTGATTTCGCACAGCGGCGTGTGCAGGTACACGGGCGAGAGGTTCCCTTGACGCCCACCGAGTATGACCTGCTCAAGGTCTTCATCACCCACCGGGGCAAGCTTCTCACGCGGCAGCAACTGCTCAAAGAGGTCTGGGGAACCGAGACGCATGCCAGAACGCACAGCCTCCACGTCTATGTTGCCCAGTTGCGCCAAAAAATCGAACCAGATCCCGAGCGGCCGCGTTTCATCTTCACCATCCCCGGAGTCGGCTACCGCTTCACCGACGAGGTTGAACCGGGTGAGGAGAATGCCAATATCGGCATCATGAGAACATCTTGAGCATCTTGGCGGTTGCTCAGAGAATATCCAGAGCATCCTTGTGCTTATCCAGAACGTACATTTACTAATCCTGAGTTATACTCTAACTGAGGACGAATAAGCGGTGTATCGCTATCCGCGTCACCGCCTTCGCTTCGTTCTCAGGAGGTACAATTACGATGGAGTCACGACGCTGGCTCTTCCCCTTCACACACGGAGTGGACATGCGAGCCATCGACACGGTGGTCCGCCTCGCAGGGGATGAGGGGGTCACGCTCGTTGCGATATCACTGATTGCTGTGCCTCCTGAGCGGTGGTCTCAGGGGGCGCGTCTTGAACATATCCAGCAGTCAAAAGACTTCCTGGAGGCGGTCAAGTACAAAGCTGCCAGGCTCCAGGTTACGATTGAACGCTACGAAGACATTACGAGTAATGTGCTCGGGAGTATCACGCTGCTGACGCGTGATCTGCGCTGCGATAGTATTGTCCTGGTGAGCTATGGGGAGAAAGAAATCTTGCTGGAAGCATACGAGAAAAAGCGCTTGCTCGAGAACCCTCCTGCATCGCTTGTGCTCCTTCGTCTTCCCACACGGGCGGAACGGAAATGGCACATGCACATCCCGTTCCAATATCCAGATGAAAAAGCGAAAAAGCAAAATCTATCCCTTTGAAGGAGGCGACCAGTATGCCTGGAGCTCGAATCTTACTGGTGGAAGATGATGATATCCTGCGCGATCTACTGACACGCAATCTCACCGTGCGCGAGCATGAAGTAAGCATCGCCAAAGATGCTCAAACAGCGCTGGCGTACCTGCGCGCCACCCCTTTTGATCTCATCATCCTGGATATCAATCTGCCCGATCAGACCGGCTGGGAGATACTGCGCACCGCTCTGCGGGAAGGATGGCTCCACCCACAGAACATTGATGGCGACGGCCAGAAGTTGCCCGTCATCGTCCTGTCCGCCGTCCGTGTGGGCCCAGGCCGTCTTGCTGAGTTTCACCCCCTGGCCTACCTTCCCAAACCGTTTCCGATGGATGCGCTCCTGCGCCTGTCAACAGAGGCCGCACAGCGGAGGGCGACGGATTCGTCTGGACAGGGAGAGAAGGATCAGAGCTCGCCATTGGCGATGTAATGCGAACACATCACAATTGTTGTACAAAACGCTTTCATAACGCTTTCATGACGCTTCCTCCTTATACTCGTACCAGAGAGGGCGAGGCGCCTCCTGGGTCGTGGCCCGCAACCCTGCCGGCCGGACCTTTGAGTGAGGAAATGCCCTCAAGGGTTAATAAAAGACTGTTATGGTTGAGTATAATAGTGTATAAATGAGAGAGATGCTGCGAGTTTAGAGAACCGGGAGTTCAACAAAAAAGGAGGAACTGCATGCTTGATCTGCTTATTGTTGTCGTAACCATCGTCACGTTTCTGGCCTTCATCGGCTTCACCGAGGGCTGTGAACGCCTCTAGCAAAGAGAGGAGGGAACGTATGAATACTCCGCTGGAATACATCCTGGTGGGCATCGTCACGCTGGGTGTGCTCATCTATCTCTTTCTCGCGCTGCTCATGCCTGAGAAATTTTAACATTGTCTTCAACATATTGTCATTCATGCATCCAATAAAATGAAGAGAGGGAAAACCTATGCCTGTGACACTCAATAGTGCCTTGCAGGTGCTGATCTTTCTGGTCATCGTACTACTGCTGACCAAGCCGGTCGGCCTGTACCTGTATAAGGTCTTCAACGGGGAGCGCACCTGGCTCTCGCCGGTCTTCGTTCCCGTCGAGCGCCTGTTTTATCGCCTCTCCGGCATCGACCCGGAGGAGGAGCAGAAGTGGCTCGTCTACGCGATCTCCGTGCTGGTCTTCAGCCTCGTGGGCATGCTGCTGCTGTATCTGATCGAGCGCACCCAGCAGTGGCACGGGCCGCTCTTCAACCCGCAGGGCATCCCGAATGTCGAGCCGCAGCTGGCCTTCAATACCGCCTCCAGCTTCACCACCAACACCAACTGGCAGAACTATGCCGGCGAGACGACGATGAGCTACCTGACCCAGATGGCCGGCCTGGCCTTTCACCAGTTCGTCTCCGCGGCTGCCGGTATTGCGCTGGCGGTGGCGCTGGTGCGTGGACTGGCCCGCCGCAGCGCGCAGGCGCTCGGCAACTTCTGGGTGGACCTCGTCCGCTGCACGCTCTACATCCTGCTCCCCATCTGCGTGGTGGGTGCGCTGGTCTTCGTCTCTCAGGGCATGATCCAGAATTTCAACCCCTACACGGTGGTGCATACCCTCAACGGGCAGACGCAGACGATCGCTCAGGGGCCGGTCGCCTCGATGGAAATCATTAAAGACCTGGGCACCAACGGCGGTGGCTTCTTCAACGTCAATGCGGCCCATCCCTTTGAGAACCCTAACGCCTTCACCGCCATGCTGATCATCCTCTGTGAGATCACCTTCGGGGCAGGTCTGTTCTACATGTTCGGCAAGTGGGTGGGCAACACGAAGCAGGGCTGGGTGCTATGGATTGCCTCGGCCATCCTCTTCGTGATCGGCCTGGCAGTGGTCATTCCCGCCGAACAAACCGGCAATCCGCTGCTCACAAAAGTGGGCGCCAACCAGGTCGTGAGCGCCACGCAGGCGGGCGGCAATATGGAGGGCAAGGAGGTGCGCTACGGCATCACCGTCTCGTCGCTCCAGGAAGTGACCACGACCGCCACCTCGACGGGCACCGTCATGAGCTTCCACGATAGCTATACGCCGCTTGGCGGCCTGGTGCTGATCACCAACATCGCGCTGGGAGAGATCATCTTTGGAGGCGTCGGCGCAGGCCTCTACAGCATGCTGATGTTCGCCATCATTGCGGTCTTCATCGCGGGCCTGATGGTGGGGAGAACGCCGGAGTACCTGGGCAAGAAGATCGAACGCAAGGAGATCATGATGGCGGTGCTGGCCCTGCTGGTCTCGCCCCTCGTAATCCTGGGCTTTACCGCCGTTGCCATCGCGCTCCCCCAGGGCCTGGCCGGGCTCACAACGGGGGCCGGCAATTTGGGGCCGCACGGGCTCACGGACGTGCTGTACGCCTTCACTTCCGCCAATGGCAACAACGGCTCGGCCTTCGCCGGGCTGAACGGCAACGCACCCTACTATAACTGGACGCTGGGCTTTGCCATGCTGATCGGTCGCTTCGTCGAAGTCATCCCCCTCCTGGCCTTGGGCGGTGCCATCGTCAAGAAGCGGGTGGTGCCCGCCGGGCTGGGCACCTTCCCGACGACGGGTCCCCTCTTCGTGGCGCTCTTGATCGGCGTGATCGTGATCGTGGGCGCGCTCACCTACTTCCCGGCCTACTCGCTGGGACCGGTCGTTGAGCAACTACTCATGCAGATGGGGAGGACGTTCTGAGATGCAAACTAATACCAATACACCAGCGGATACAGTAGAAGTCAAACAGTGGAAGACGCGGCGCAAGGGGTCCACCTCGATCTGGGATCCGAAGATCATCCGCGCCGCGATCCCTGCGTCGTTCAAGAAGCTCGACCCGCGCGTGCAGGTCAGGAACCCGGTCATGTTCGTGGTGGAGATCGGTACACCTGTACCCAGTTGGTACATTGAGTTTTGCCGACTATCCCCTGCTCTTGCATGAATACTATATCATTGTGAGAATAATGCGTAGCCCAATCTGGTACAGCTTCTTGCTGTGGTGCTGGTCGTCCTGTTGTTCTTGTTATCCCTAGCGTATCTTTCCCACGGGTTCTGATGCTTTGCCATGATCTATCAGGCAATAAGGCCATAAGTTGCGGGCCTGACATTGAAGCATAATTCGCTCTGATAATTGCATCTTCTTCCTTTGACCATGTCTTCCACTTGCCTTTTCTGCGGAAGTAAAACATCACTTCTCTTCCCCACTCCTCATGTAGCCACAAGACTTCTACCCGTAGCCAGTGTGAAGACACACTGTCAATGACAACTTCTCTGATGATAAAGTTAAGAAGTGTTCGCCGCTTTTCAAACGTGTAGCCAGGCCAGAATGTCTCTAGTTCTTCTAACTCTTCATCCAGTGAGCCATAGTCTTTAGCTGCCTCTTCCTCTAACTTGTCTATGGTTTGCAGCAGTGTTTGCCGTTCATCCTCTAATTTGTCAATGCGTTCGAGAATAAGCTCGAAGGCTCTCGGACTCGGCTTCTTTTTCTGCTGGTTTTCCCCTCTCTCCTCTTGATCTTCTCCTGTGTCCTCTTTGTTTTTCTGACCTAGTCGTTCAGTCAGCCGTTTTTGTTCCTCTTCAATGTCTTTGACTGATTTCTCAAGTTGCTTAATTCTGCTTTGCCGCTTCTTGCGAATAGTTTGTACTTGTTGCTGGTACGTTGCAATGCTCTGATGTTTCTGGCTGATTGTATGCACATGCTCCATCAGCTGCTTGACAATGATGCCGTCAAGTTCTTCAGTCGGTATGGCCGTGTCTGTTAACGGTCAATAGAAATAGGACTGTTTGGCTATTTATTCGTGCCGATTTTGGCCTCCTCAAGTTGAGGGAGATGTTGATGGGTCGCCTGATGTGCGCGATAGCTGTCCACGGCCATCATATCCAAAATGACGCAGTGGTGGATCACGCGGTCGATGGCAGCCATGGTGGTCATGGGATCTTTGAAGATTCGTTCCCATTCGCTGAACACGAGATTGGTGGTGATCAGCACCGATTTGCGTTCATAGCGCTCAGAAAGAAACGTAAAAAGCACCTCCATTTCGTCGCGATCGTGCTGAACGTATCCAATATCATCCAGGATGACACAGGCATATTTGTCCAGCTTGGCCAACTCCTGGGGCAGGCGCAGGTCCCGTTTGGCGGCGAGGAGCCGTTGGACGAGGGTGCTGGTTGGCGTCCAGAAGACAGAATGACCAGACAGGATGAGTTCATAGCCAAGTGCGGCCAGCACGTGACTTTTTCCCACGCCTGGTTTTCCCAGCGCGATGACATTGATCGCGTGCTCGAGGAAGGCACCTGGTTTGAGTCGCTCGATCTGAAGTTGCAGCGTGGGAGAGAGTCGCTTCAGATCAAGGGTGCGGAAGGTTTTCTCCACAGGTAAACCAGATTGGCGTAACAGCCGTTCTGTGCGCCGCTCCTGGCGCATGGCTTCTTCTTGCCTGGCGAGTTCATGCAGATAGGCCTCATGGCTCAGCCCCTCTTTCGCCGCCCGCAACGCGAGATCGGGGAAGTGTTGGGCCATGCCAGAAAGCTTGAGACGATCCAGGATGGCTTTGAGCTCTTGATGCCGATTCGTCGCGTTAGACACAGACCCTCCTTGCTGATGGAATGAGTTGATCATAGGCTGCTAAATTGAGGTCAGGCGTGCTGAGAGCGGGAACGGTGCGCATGGTTGGCATCTGAACCAAGTCACGCACCGTCACAAACGACGGGAGCTTGCCCGCCTCCAGCACAATCTGTAATGCCGTTTCTACTTCTGCCTCAGAAGTGGTGGCGGCCAGATGTAAAATGCGCACGTAGTCTCGATCCGCACGCTCGCTCCCGCCAGTTACCAGGCGGTCGTAGGCTTGACGGAAGGTCGTGGTCGGAAAGAGGTCATCCTGGTAGCGGTAGGCCGCAAAGGCTCCCGGTTTGCGGACCAGCGAGTGGATGATATGGTGATAGTCGATGCGATGGTGGTGTTTGCCGATCAGGCGAGGGATCTCAAACACCCGTGCGGTGCCAACATAGCCTTCCAGGTGTTCTGAGCGCACGCGTACCAGAATGGTCGTACCCATCAAGCGTGAAGGAACAGAATAGCGGTTGGTGGCGACCGTGATCGTCGAGAACTGCGAAACCACTACCTGCAGTTCTTTGCAAGGAGCCAGCTCGCGGCTGGGAAGAGGTCGCAAGCTGGCTTTTTCTGCGGAAAACTTCTCAGCTCTGGTTTGATTGCGCTTGTGAATGAGATTCTGCAAGAAGTGTTCATATGCAGCTCGTGAGGCAAAATCACGAGAAGATCGCACACGTAATGCTTGATCTACGGCCTCTTTGAACCGATGATGAGATTGCTCGACATCCCCATTTTCATGAGCGATAGTGACATTGTTCCAGGTGGGTTGCATGCCGTAGTGCGCCATCAACCCTTGGTACCGAACGGTCCAATCTTCTCTTTCCGGCTGACGGAGGTGGCGCACCGCAGCACTCAAATGATCAGTTCGATGTTGTTGTGGCACTCCGCCAATCTGCCACAGCGCTTTCTCGATCCCTTCCGCGAGCGCCTCAAAGGTCTCGCTGAAACAGATAGAAGCAGCTTCCACATTCGAGTAGGTGAGCACGAAATGATAGACCAGATGGGCAAAGGGTTCTCCTGCAATCGTGACCCCCAAATCTTCCATATGGGTGAAATCGGATTGTGCTCGTTCTCCAGGAGTGTGCACTTGTTCAAAGATGATGTCCTTCTCTGGCCCATGCAGCACTCTCCATCGGGCAATATGCCGTCGCAACGTGCGATCTTGCGTCGGACGATAGCGATCAGGATGCCGTTCACAGAGCAGAGCAAACAGCGTGGTCGACTGGAGGGCGGGATCACGTTCGAGTTGCTCGACCACCCAGGGCCAGTCTTCCTCGAAAGGATTGGAGCGTGTTTGCCACGCATGGGGGCGCTTGAGGGCCGAGGGCAACGCTCCCGCCTGTTCGTATTTGCGGGCGGTACGCTCGCTCATGCCAGCGCGCGCCGCTGCTTGTTTTTGAGAAACGCCTTTTCGTCGTTCAGACATGTATAATTTCACCTCGTAATCGTTTTTCATATGACACCACCTTGCTTGTTTTTTGATGGTGCCATGCTAGGTCATCTTCGCTCGCTTGTCGAGGGGAATGGCCTTTTTTGTGTCCGCAGTGGTGTCGATAAAGCGCCAGACGGTCTCTCTGCACAGATCGCTCAGACGTGTCCGCAGTGGTGTCGATAAAGCGCCATCCTGCGAACTCACGCCTGGTCACCCTTCCCCACCTCCCTGCCAACTCCACCGGGCGACCAGGCTTCGTTCGCATCCTTCGCATTTCGCCTCGACTGCCCCCTTTCACTCCCCACCACCTCAGTCGATCAAAATGCGAAGGTGTATCTCCACCCCCACCACGGCTCAAGTTTGCCGTTTCACACAAACAGAGCAGTCATCTGACCTATTCATCACATGAGCGGCAAGGATAATTCTCCGCCATCGGTCATTTCTATTGTCCATCAACA